>Ga0256404_1000341_pt1 | contig 122084 bp, 104 predicted proteins | sample RumenRJG_01DNA_FD_185990 | JGI IMG/M metagenome (GOLD analysis project Ga0256404, IMG submission 185990) | Bovine rumen microbial communities from Lethbridge, Alberta, Canada - RJG_01 | ecosystem: Host-associated > Mammals > Digestive system > Stomach > Rumen | place: Canada: Alberta... | reverse complement strand
CAATAGCAAGCTATTGCCCTGCTGCCCCTCGACTTGCATGTGTTAAGCCTGTAGCTAGCGTTCATCCTGAGCCAGGATCAAACTCTCCGTTGTAAATTTGTATTCTTTTACCCAACCATCATCCCAAGGGAATCAGGAAGGGAGTGTTGTCTGTACTCAAGGACTGCTATCCAGATAATAGATAAGAATTTTCGGTTCGTATTAAAACTACCCAAGTGCTTGTCGAATCATCAGCGATGCTCGACTTGCACCTGCTTCTTGTACTACTACTTCTGTTATGTAAATCATTCAAAGATCACTGTTGTTTGCTCCCTTTTTGAGCGAAGCGAGTGCAAAGGTACGGCAAATTTTCTTTCCCCGCAAACTTTTTCACGATTATTTTTCAAAAAAGGCCAACTTTTTCTTATTTCTTTACATTATTCGTTGTTTTTCGCTACTTTTCGGGTGGAAAATCGCGTTTTTGGTGTCTTTTTCCCACTCTTTCGCTCGACTGAAAGAGCTGGCTGTGAACGGGTGGATTGCGATGGGTTTGATGAGATTTTTTCGTTAAATATTACTTAAAAGGCGATTAATCGCAGATTATTTCGTAATTTTGCCCTTTGAAATGTTTCGCGACATGCGCGGAACCCCATCAAACAAATACAGTCCTCAATTATATATATATAAGGTGTACTGGAAAAAGAACCGTTACGACATGGAAATAATTATAAAAAATACTGATTGCATGAAAAAGTTGATAGCTATAGCCTTTGCATTGGTACCGTGCCTCTGCATGGCTCAAGGAGACTGGGAGAAACCAGTGAAGCAGAATCAAGAAGCCAAGAAGGCTCTGTTTTCGAAGAATCCGGCCAACGAAGACCCGAAGTATCTGGAAGGTGCTGTGCCGACGGTTGACGGAAAAGTGGTGTTCACGCTCGACAAGGACGTTCCGGGCAAGGATGCGCAGCAGATCTACGACATCGTGTACAACGTGTTGGAGAAGATGACCACCGGCGAGAACCAGTTCAAGGAGAGCCAGGTGTCGCTGGTGAACAAGAAGGAACACGTCATTGCCGCCCGCTATCGTGAGTGGCTGGTGTTCAAGAACACGTTCCTCGCCCTTGACCGTACGGTGTTCAACTACACGATCATTGCGAACTGCAGCGACGGTCATCTGAACATGACGCTCTCGCGCATCTACTATTCCTATGAGACGGAGCGCGACGACACGAATGGCATGGAGACCTCCGCCGACGAGTGGATTACCGATAAGTACGCCCTGAACAAGTCGAAGACGAAGCTGAGCAAGTACTCGGGTAAGTTCCGCCGCAAGACCATCGACCGCAAGGACGAAATCTTCAAGATCGTCAGCGACGCGCTGGAGCAGTAAGAGCAGACCCTCCCCCAACCCCTCCCGTGAAGGGAGGGGAGTTGCGCACCAGCGTTGTGAACAACAACGAACACGCAACGAACACCCAGCGACGCCCCGAAGGGGCAACAGCTAACAGCCCAGGGCATCGCCCTGGGTGATATGTCGCAAGCGGACCTCCGCCCTGTAGGGGCAAAAGCGAACGATGGCAGCCTGGTGCTTTTGCACTTTCAGCGCGATAATTCCCACGCCCCCATAAAAACCCAGGGCGATGCCCTGGGCTATTGGCTTAAGCCCTTTCAGGGCGAGCGGAACAACGAACACCCAGCGTGGTCCCCTCCCTTATGGGAGGGGTTAGGGGTAGGTCTCCACAGTCAAACATACAAAACACTATGAGTAACGAAGAGAATACGAACATTCCGCGTCGGCGTACCGACCGCATCACCCCACAGGGGAAGCACACGCGTCTGCGCAACATCCTCAACATCATCTTCATGTTGGGGGCCGTGATTGGTTTGATCATCTATTTCTACTCCGACAAGACCATCGGTGCGTATGTCATCCTTGCTGCCATCGGTGTGAAACTAGTGGAATGCAGCATCCGACTCATCAACTGACCGTCGGGTGCAAACGAAGAAAGAGAACAACAACGAGATGAGTATCAGAATAGCCTCTTTAGGCTTGTTAATGCTTTTTGCCTCGGTTTCGTATGGCCAGATCAACGAAATCGACGAGTCGGGTAATATCACCACCCGGGACACCCCAGGCAGGCGTTCCGGCGACTCCACGGGCGCCCAGGCGGAAGGCAACAAGGAGATTCCGAAAGGCATGAAGACGTGGACGGTCGACGAACAGTTTGGCGACCGCACCGCCGTTGCCCCCGACACCCTGCCCTACATGTACATGAACACCGTGTTCACCGAAGGTCTGCGCGGTGAGTACAACACCACCGGCAACAAGGGAGCGCCCCGCATCAACAGAATCTTCATCGACCGTCCCACCGACGGCCACTTCCTCTTCACGCAGCCCTACGACTACTTCCTCACGCAGCCGGGCGATTTCCATTTCACCAACACCCTCTCGCCGTTCACCAACCTGAGCTACAACAAGTGTGGCGACCGCACCAACGGCGACGACCACTTCACCGCGAAGTTTGGCGTGAACGCGGGCAAGCGGCTCGGCTTCGGCTTCAACTTCAACTACATCTACGGCCGTGGCTACTACGACTCGCAGAGCACTGCCCACTTCAACTACACAATGTACGGCAGCTACCTCGGCGACCGCTACGAAGCCCACCTGCTCATGTCGACCAATCACCAGAAGGTCACGGAGAACGGCGGTATCACCAACGACGACTACATCGTACATCCCGAACGCTTCAACGAGTCGTTCCAGAGTTCAGAGATACCCACCGTGCTGCAGGAGAACTGGAACCGCAACGACAACCAGCACGTGTTCCTCACCCACCGCTTCAACCTCGGATTCAATCGTAAGGTCCCGATGACCGCCGAGGAGATTGAGGCGAAGAAGTTCGCGATGGCGTCGCAAAAGGAGGAGGCCGAGCGCAAGGAGCGTGAGAAGAAGGAGAAGCAAGCCATGGAAGAAGGCCGCATCCTCGACGAGGACGAGCTGAAACCGCAGCCCACCTTCGCCGGTCGTCCCGACGATGCGAAAGTGGCAGGCGTGGAGCCCGAGAAGAGCGACTCCCTCGACATGGGCGGGCGCATCGCCGTGAACGGTAAGGCCGCCGCCGATAGCCTGCTCGCTGCCGAGAGCAAGGAGAAGGCCGACACGTCGTGGCTGAAGAACGAATACGTACCCGTCACCAGCTTCATCCACACCCTGAAGCTCGACAACTACCGTCGCATCTATCAGGCTTACGACACGCCCAAAGACTTCTATGCCTCCACCTACTATCCCGATGCGTGGCTCATGGCCGGCGACTCCATCTACGACAAGACGAAGCTCTTGAACATCAAGAACACCGTCGCCATCTCCATGCTCGAAGGGTTCAACAAGTGGGCGAAGGCAGGCGTGAAAGTCTTCGCCTCCAGCGACCTCCGCCAGTTCTCCCTACCCGACTCGCTCGGTGCGCCGACGAGCTACAAGGAGCACTCGCTGAGCGTTGGCGGACAGCTCAGCAAGACGCAGGGCCACACGCTGCACTACCGTGCGAAGGCCGAGACGTGGCTCATCGGCGAAGATGCCGGTCAGCTGAAGATCGACGCGTCCGTCGACCTGAACTTCCGTCTGTTCCGCGACACCGTCACCCTTGCCGCCCGTGGATTCTTCTACCGACTGAACCCCACGTTCTACTATCGTCACTACCACTCGAAACACCTCTGGTGGGACCACGACGACCTTGATAAGATCATCCACAGCCGCATCGAAGGACTCTTCAGCTATCAGAAGACACGCACCACGCTGCGCGTTGCCGTCGACGAAATCAAGAACTACACCTATTTCGGACAAAGCTACTCCATCACTGAGTCGTTCCTCCGTGAGGGCAACACCATCGGCGTCAGACAGTGTTCCGACGCCATCAGCCTCCTCACCGCCTCGCTGTCGCAGCAGTTCACCCTCGGTCCCTTGAACTGGGAGACCGTGCTCACCTATCAGAAGGCGACGAAGAGCGATGTGCTGCCCGTTCCCGATCTGAACATCTACACCAATCTCTTCATGCGCTTCAAGATTGCCCGCGTGCTCAGCGTCGACCTCGGTGCCGATGCCCGCTACTTCACGAAGTATGCCGCCCCCGACTACAGCCCTGCCCTCGGACAGTTCTGCGTGCAGGAAGGCGAAGCAAAGCAAGAAGTTGGCAACTATCCCATCGTGAACGTCTATGCCAACCTCCACCTGAAGCACACCCGTTTCTTTGTGATGATGACCCACGTGAATGCCGGCAGCGGCAGTCGTGACTACTTCCTCACGCCCCACTACCCCACCAACGGCCGTGTGCTGCGCCTGGGCGTTAGCTGGAATTTCTTTAACTAAAGAGCGGAGCGCAAGCGCGTGTAAAGCAGCGGAGCTGCGGTTTAAATGCCCTTCGGGCGTTCAAGGTTCAAAGCCTGCGGCTCGTGTAACTGCAACGAACGCAGAACGATAAAAGAAGACAGACGGGACAGACGAACTTGTTTTGAAGACAGACAGGACAGACGAACGGAAGATTTGTTGCTTCTCTCATTCCATAATATTACAAAGCATTCGTCCCTTTTCTTCCCTTTTCTCCCCTTTAAGCCCTTTAAGCCCCAGTAAGACAGACAGGACAAAAGGACTTTCCTCCCTCCTGTTTGCATTCTATAGTTTCGAATTCGACCACTTTTAAATTTGGATTGTGAATCATCTCCCAGGTACCAAGAAACTCTATGGGATGATTATTTCATAGCCGCATCGGAAAAAAGGTCGATGTTTTTTTGCTGTGCCCTCGTTTTTTTATCTTTGACTTCGTCGAAGATACTATCACTCGACAATAAAAACAAAAAAAATGTTTTTTTGTTTTGTTTTGTGCTCGTTTAATCGTATCTTTGCCGAAAATATATAGTCACGAAATGAAATACGAAAACACATTCAAGGCAATAGACCAGATTCTGTGGAAGGAGCAGGGTTGCGGTAGTGAGTTAGACTATCTGGAACAGAAATCATGGATGCTGTTCCTAAAGTACCTTGATGACCTCGAAACCGAGCGCGAGGAAGAAGCCGAACTTGAAGGCAAGGCCTACAAGCGTCTTGTGTCGGGCTTCTACCGTTGGAGCCAGTGGGCAACGCCTAAGAAGCGCGACCCGCAGACGGGCAAGATGGTGTTAGATACCGTGAACGCCATGAGTGGCGACGACCTTGTTGAGTTTGTCGACCAAAAACTCTTCCCTTACCTCAAAGACTTCCAGAACACCGCTACTCAGACGGATAGCCTTGAATATAAGATAGGTGAAATCTTCGGCGAGCTGCACAACAAGATTCGCTCCGGCTTCAACATGCGAGAGATCATCAACATGATTGATGAACTCCACTTCCAGAGTGCCGAGGATAAGCACGAGATGACCGTGCTCTATGAGAGCAACATCCAGCGCATGGGTAATGCAGGCCGAAATGGTGGCGAGTATTACACACCGCGTCCTCTGATTCGTAGCATCATCAAGGTGGTTGACCCGAAGATTGGCGAGACCGTCTACGACCCTGCCTGCGGTTCGGCTGGCTTCCTCTGCGAGGCTTTCCTCTACATGAAGGACAAAATCAAGAGTGTGAAGGACCACGAAATCTTGCAGAAAGACACCTTCTTCGGCAAAGAGAAGAAAGGTCTGCCCTATATCATCGCCACGATGAACATGATATTCCACGGTGTTTCTGCCCCCAACATCACGCATGGAAACACCCTTGCTATGAACCTCAGCCAGATTCAGGAGAGCGACCGCAAGAATGTTATCCTTGCCAATCCGCCCTTCGGCGGCAACGAGCGTGGCGAGGTGCTGCAAAACTTTGAGATTCGCACATCTGAAACCGCCTATATGTTCATGCAGCACTTCATCAAGATGCTGAAGGCTGGCGGTCGTGCGGGCATCGTCATCAAGAACACCTTCCTGAGCAACGGCGATGCCAGTGCCATCAGAAAAATGCTGTTGGAGAACTGCAACCTTCACACCATCCTCGACCTTCCATCAGGCGTGTTCACGGGTGCTGGCGTAAAGACCGTTGTTTTGTTCTTCACCAAGGGCGAACCGACGGAGAAGATTTGGTATTATCAGGTGGATAAGCACTTCACCAAGACGCAGCCCCTGACAGAGGCTGACATGGAAGAGTTCCTCGCCTTGCAGAAGACACAGGCTGAGAGCGAACATTCGTGGACTATCGACGCAACAAAACTCGACGATGCTTGCGACCTCAGCGTGAAGAACCCCAACAAGGTAGAGGAAGTGGATGAGCGCACACCGAGCGAGATTGCAGAAACAATCCATGCCCTCAATAGCGAGAATCAGACTCTTATCAACGAAATCATGGAGATGGTGAAATGAAAGAAGATTCCATAATATATAACTTGCCTGAGAACTGGGCAGAAGAGACTGCGTTTTCATTCAAACATCTGTCAGAACTGGTGTTGCAGTTGCATGATTCAGCAATTTGTCCGACGCCGTCGGACAAATCTGAAGAAAAATATGCGATAGCGTCGCACAAATTCAACAAAATGACAGATAAAAAGACGTTACAAGACTTTCTGTTAAAGGAGATTGGAAAATGAAAGAGGGGTGGGAATACAAGAAACTAGGGGATGTAGCTGATGTTATTCACGGAAAGAACCAGAAAGAAGTTCTCTCTGTCAATGGAACCTATCCCATTTATGGCAGCGGAGGTAATGTTATGGGCTATGCCTCAGATTATCTATGTGAGGCAGGTTCTACCATATTGGGACGTAAGGGCAGTATAAACAATCCACTGTATATCACAAAACGTTTCTGGAATGTTGATACAGCTTTTGGAATAACGGCTAAAGATGGTTATGACGGGAAGTTTCTCTATTACTTTATAACAACTATAGACTGGCTAAAAAAGAATACAGGAACGACTTTGCCCAGTTTAACACAGCAAGTGGTAAAGTCAGTGACTATCCCTGTTCCCCCTCTCTCCGAGCAACAATCCATTGTTGATTATCTTGACTCTGCTTTTGCTAAGATAGATGCGATGAAGGCTAATGCAGAAAAAGCCCTCAATGAAGCCAAAGCCCTCTTCCAAGCATCACTCAAAGAAATGCTTGAACCAAAAGAAGGGTGGGAAGAGAAGACGCTGGGGGATATTGGAGAATTAAAGAATGGAATGAACTTTAACAAAAATGAATCTGGATATAATATACACATTTTAGGAGTTGGTGATTTTGGTAATCTATTTCAAATCGATGATACCGATTGTTTACAAACAATTTCTCTAAACTCAAATCCTTCTGAAGAATATATCTTGAAAACTGAAGATATAGTTTTTGTTCGCTCAAATGGAAACAAAAATTTAGTTGGCAGATGTGTTTTAATTCATGTTGGGGATGAACCCTGTTCTTTTAGTGGTTTCTGCATTAGATTTAGAAAATCGACAAATGAAGTTGATGCATGCTATTTAACACATTTTCTTAAAACAGAAGATGCAAGGAAAAAACTTGTTGGGAATGGGGCAAATATTAGCAATTTAAATCAAAAAGTCCTAAATGAATTCGTTGTATCATATCCTTCTCTCTCCGAGCAGCAATCCATCGTCGCCACCCTTGACTCCCTCAAGTCCAAGGTTGACCGCCTCCAAGCCAACTACGAGAAGATTTCCCAGGAGTGCGACGCCTTGAAACAAGCAATATTACGACAAGTATTTGAATAGAAGTATGAACGACGAGCAAAATATCATCATTTATCGGACTGCCGACGGACGAGCTTCTGTAGCCCTTTTTGCCAAGGATGGTAAGATTTGGCTGAACCAGCAACAGATGGCGGAACTTTTTGCCACCTCGAAGCAATTGATTAGTCATCACATTGCTAATATACTGAAAGAGAAAGAATTAGACCAAATTTCAGTTGTAAAACAATATTTGACAACTGCCGCTGACGGCAAGAACTACAACGTGGTGTTCTACTCGCTTGAGATGATTATTGCGGTGGGCTACAGGGTGCGGGGTGTGCGGGGCACACAGTTCCGCCAATGGGCCACAGAGCATCTGACGGAATATCTGGTGAAAGGTTTCACAATGGATGATGAACGGTTGAAGAATCCCGACGGGCGACCAGACTACTTCGATGAATTGCTGCTTCGCATACGTGATATACGGGCGTCGGAAAAGCGTTTCTATCAGAAGATACGAGACCTCTTTGCACTAAGCAGCGACTATGAAAAGAGCGACAAGGCTACCCAGATGTTCTTCGCTGAGACGCAAAACAAATTGCTCTACGCCGTTACACACAAGACGGCAGCAGAACTGATTGTCAGTAGGGCTGATGCCTCGCAGCCCAATATGGGACTTACCACATGGAAGGGAAGCGTCGTCAGGAAGGGCGATGTCGTCATTGCTAAGAACTATCTGCAGAATGAGGAAATAGACTCGTTGAATCGTTTGGTTGACATCTTCCTGACAAGTGCCGAAGAGCGGGTGAAGGGACGCCGTGACCTCACACTTGACTATTGGCGAAAGAATGTGGACAGCCTGCTGACATTCCAAGAGAAAGACATCTTGCAAGGAGCTGGTAGTATGACGAACTACGAAGCTGAAGAAACAGCCAAGCAAGTCTATGATGTTTTCAACACCAAGCGCAAACAATTGGAGGCACAGGCAGCCGATGCTGACGATCTGAAGATGCTGGAGGATTTGGAAAGAAGAATCGTGGAACAAGATAATAAAGAAAATAACAGTCTATGAACGAAGCGCAGACAAGGTTTAACAAAATCGACCCGAAGCTAAGAGATTCTGGTTGGGGCATTGTTCCAGGAAGTAAGATTCTGGTGGAGCAGAGCGCTTACATTGCGCCTGGCCGCATCACGACTACTGGCAACAAGAACCCGAAGAAGGCTGACTACATCCTTGAATACAAGGGGCAGAAGCTTGCCGTGATTGAGGCCAAGAGCGACGAAAAGGATGTGGCAGAAGGTGTAGACCAAGCCAAGCTCTATGCTGAAGCCCTAAAGATTCGCTATACCTATAGCAGCAATGGCGATGAGATTTGGTTCATCGACATGGGCGTCATGAACAGCAAGGGAGAATATATCATCCCCAGCAAGGAACAAGATGTCGACACGTTCCCTTCTCCACAGGACTTGTGGCAGATGACCTTCCCCGAAGAGAATCCTTGGCGCGATAAGTTCAATCTCTGCGCTTTGAATCGTAGCGGTGGCCGCCAGCCTCGCTACTATCAAGAGATAGCTATCAAGAACGTGCTGGAGGCTGTGGCTAAGCAGCGGAATCGCATTTTGCTGACGATGGCCACAGGCACGGGAAAGACCTACACAGCTTTCCAGATTTGCTGGAAGCTGACACAGACAAAGTGGAACATCCGGAGAAGCGAGTGCCATCTGAGCTCGCTCAAAGAAGGCCGAGTCTCGTCGGATGAAGACGAAGTCAACACCAAGGGCGTAGACCGTGCTCCAAGAATCCTTTTCATTGCCGATAGGAACATACTTGCCAATCAGGCCATCAACGACTTCGACCAGTTCCCAGAAGATGCGATGTGTCGCATCACGCCAAAGGAACTGAAGAAGAACAACTACAAGGTTCCAACTGCCCGCAACCTCTACTTCACCATCTTCCAAACGATGATGACCTCGCCCAACGCACAAAAGGCAGAGGAACAAGGCATCAAGTTGCCAGAAGGCGCAACCGACCAGCCCTACTACATGCAGTATGAGCGAAACTTCTTCGACTTCATCATTATCGACGAATGCCATCGTGGCGGTGCCAATGATGAAAGCGAGTGGCGAAAGCTGATGGAATACTTCGACAGCGCCTATCAGCTCGGTATGACAGCTACGCCAAGAAGAAAAGACAATGTCAATACCTACGCCTACTTCGGAAATCCCGTATACACCTACTCGCTGAAACAAGGCATCGAGGATGGCTTCCTGGTTCCGTTCCGTGTTGACGTCTCCACAAGCAACATCGATGACTACAAGTATGAAGAGGGAGACATCGTGAAGAGCGGTGAGATTGACCCCGAAAAGGTTTACTCGGAGTCTGATTTCTATAATGGAAGAATACAAATCAAGGAGCGCGACGAACATCGTGTGGAAGAGTTCCTGAAGAAGATTGACCCCGACGAGAAGACCATCATCTTCTGTGCCACGCAGAAGCATGCGATGATTGTTCGCGACATGGTGAACAAGCACAAACAGCGCCCAGCCAGCAACTATTGTGAACGCGTGACCGCTGATGATGGCGAAGTGGGCGAAGCAACGCTGAGAGCCTTCCAAGACAACGAGAAGCTGCTGCCCACCATTCTGACTACCTCCTATAAACTGAGCACTGGAGTCGATGCCCGCAATGTGCGCAACATCGTATTGATGCGCCCCATCCGTAACATCGTTGAATTCAAACAGATCATCGGTCGAGGCACACGCTTGTTCGACAAGAAGTATTATTTCACCATCTACGACTTCGTAGGCGCAAGCGATATGTTCAAAGATCCTGACTGGGATGGCGATACCTACTGCCCCGATTGTGGCAACTGGCCTTGTACGTGCATGAAGAAGAAACCTTATGCGTTGCCCGATGGCACCCCCGACATGGCGAGTGAACCCCTGCCGTGTCCCGACTGCGGAAACCTGCCTTGCACATGCGACAAGCCAAAGACAAACCTGATAGAAGTCAAGCTGTCGACGGGCAGAAAACTGGCACTCGAAACCACTTGGCAGCAGAAGATATTCTTTGGTGATGAGTTCATCACGCTCGACGAATATGTGAAGAAACTCTTTGGCAGGATTCCAGAATTCTTCTCCGGTGCAGACGACCTGAGAGAGAAATGGTCGAACCCCGAAACACGTGAACAACTGCTCACGACACTGGACGAAGCAGGATTTGCAGAGGACAAACTGATTCTCTTGAAGAACATGCTGAAAATGCAGAAATGCGACTTGCTCGACGTGTTGGAGTACATTGCCTATAACTCGACACCCGTAGAGAGAGCCAAGCGAGTGGAACTTGTGAAGAAACAGTATGTAGACTCTCTGAGCAAGGAGCAACAAGAATTCGACAACCTTATTCTGCAATACTATGTCAGCAACGGGTTCAAGGAACTGAGCACAGACAACTTGAAGACATTTATCAACATCAAGTTTAACTCTGTGAGCGATGCCAAGGAAAGGTTGCAGATGTCTATTCCAGATATACGATTGCATTACATAGAGTTGCAACGAAGATTGTATAGCGCATAAGAAGACCATTCATTTTGCGTAAATAAGCAATAAACCACTGACTTTCTGCAGCGATGCCGACAGTCAGTGGTTTTACTTTCGCTCGACAATTCAAAAAAAAACGAGTTTCTTTTTGGTATTGTCCTCGCTTAATCGTACCTTTGCAGGCTGAGCAATGCAGCAGAGCTGCGAGTAAAGTAAACGAATATGAGACATACAGAGAAATATAAGTTGTACCTTTGGATTATTAATACGCTGAAAGCATACGGAGGGATGACGTTCGAGGAACTCGGACGGAAATGGGTGGAGGACAAAGTGATTGGCGGAAATCCGCTGATTCGCTCTTCGTTCAACCGGCATCGCGATGACATTCTCGATATGCTCGGCATCGTGATAGACTGCGACCGGGAGACGTACCGATACTACATCGGGAACCCGGAAGTGCTGAGCGATGCCAGCGTGGAGCGGTGGCTGTACTCGACGATGACGGTGCATGGCATGTTGGCTGATAGCGTCGGCATGAAGGAACGGGTGGTGCTGGAGAATGTGCCGGCAGGCTTGCAGTTCCTGAGCATCATCATCGACGCGATGCGCAAGAACCGCCGCCTGCGCATGGGGTATAAGAAGTTTCGTGCGGAGGGCTACGAGAAGACGGTGTGCCCGTATGCGCTGAAGCTTTTCCACCAGCGCTGGTATCTGCTGGCATTGAACGACGAGGACCAGATGCGCATCTATGCCCTGGACCGCATGACGTCGCTCTCGGTGACGGAGGAGCGGTTCATGATGCCCGAGAACTTCTCGGCGCAGGAGTATTTCGCAGAGTACTATGGGGTGCTGACTGACGACACGCCGCTGACGCACTTGGTGGTTCGTGCGCATAAGTGGATGCCCGACTATCTGCGGACGCTGCCGCTGCACCACTCGCAGCGTGAGCTATCGTCGGGCGACGGCTACACTGACTTCAGCTTCGAGGTGCGACCCACGTCGGACTTCATGGGTGAGCTGTTGAAGTTCGGAAATGGCGTTGAAATTCTTGAACCTGTTAACATACGTGAAAGAATGAGACAAAAGATAGCCGAAACTCTTAAAAGATATTAATGTTTTTGAGGGTGTCCCCGAGTTCTGGGACACCCCCTGTTGTATATTTGCACCCGATACCTGATGGTACGGGTGCGAGAACTGGCTGCGTTTCGGCAATTGGAACAAGTTCCATTGCACTTGGCTTGCACAGTCCTTTCACCGACATTCTTTTATTGTTGAACTAAAAACTTGAAAGTTATGGAAGGTGCTATTTTTATATTCCTAATGTCCTCAGTTGCCATCGCTCTGATCAGTGCGTATGCGGAGGAGGCTGCGCAAGGGTAAGACCCACCCCCCAGCCCCTCCCGTAAGGGAGGGGGGCGCGCACCAGCGTTGCCGACACCCAATGGTAGGGGCAGACCCCCGTGTCTGCCCGAACAAAAAAGGGTCGCTAAAGCGAGAAATTATTCAAAATCTAATTCAAAATCTAACAAAATAATTAATGAAAAATTAATGGACGATTAATGATAATTAATGTTGCGAAGTGGAGAAAGAACCATTCTCAACTATTCTGAACTATTCTGAACATTTCGCGCCCAGCGCGAACCTATTAATTCACACGATAATTAAACCTTAAAACAAAGAGAAAATGAAATTTCGTTTAGGAGCAATGTTTCAGTTGTACACAGAGTACGAACTTGAAGAAGACTCGTTAAAAGAGGCTTTAACATCATTACACAAGTATGTTTGTGAGGATTTAGACTTCAACAAAATCAAGATCAAACAGGTTATGTATAATTGGGACCTAGAAGCCCCGATTAAAGGAGTTTCTGTTAGCGCCTGCAAGGAGGACATGGAGAAATCCTTGCAGCTTATTGGAGAGGCGGCGGAAGTGGCAGAAACAGGAGACTGGAGGAAGATGCGCGGGATTACATACGCTGATCTCATGAAGCAGAAGCTCGAGGAGGAGAACGCTGCGGCAGCAAAGCCGAAGCGCGTGCGGAAGAACAAGAAGGACAAGGAGGACCCGAAGTGAGCAGGCTATGAACAGGAACTATGATGAACTTGCCGAATGGTGCAGCGACGCCAGGCGTGGACTGGAGCGCGAGGTGGAACATCTGCAGGAGAAACAGGAGCAGATGACGAACTACATGCGTGCGCTGAGTGCCACGGAGGAGTTGTCGTCGCAGCTTGGCGACCTCAGCGACGAGCTGGAGAGGAAGCAGGCAGAGAACGACCGTCTCTCAGACGAGCTGGATGCGAAGCAGGCGGAGCTGGACGCCCTGCAGGTGGAGCTGGAGAGGAAACAGGCGGAGATTGACCGTCTGCTGCTGGAGCAACAGCTTGCAGAGGCAGAAGCGAAGCCCGCTGAGATTCACAACCACTTCGAAGGGGGCAGCACGGCCCAGGTGTTTAACGATCAGGTGACTGGTAGATTCTCAAAAATCAAGAAATGGAGAATAGAGAAATGCGAAAAGAAAAAGAAAAAGCGCGAAAACACCAAGCGCGAGAAAAGAAAAGCATCGTGAACAACTTTGCTCCCGGCGCAAACTGCCAGCTGTTCAACGGAAACATCACCGGCTGCATCTTCGCAATGCCCGGGGCGAACGTGACGCAACAGGTGACCAGTCCGGCAATGCCGGAGGACGAGGAGGAAAAGAAGAAGGCGGAGGGACAGAAACTGCCTGCGGCCGATAGCAGGCGGGGAGACGAAGAGCCTACCTTTTTCATCCATCCTTCTATTGACGATGCCCGAGGGTGGCAGATTCATGACGAGATAAAACACTTGGTGGCTCATCATGATATTCAGGAGATATGCAGATATCTCACACAACTGAGTAACGACAAGAATATTCTCCTTCCGCAGAATGCAGAGAGGGCATATCTAGAACTCGTACGTCTGGGAATGCCTAATGGGGAGGGTTTCAAAATCAATACGTTCAGAAAGTACTATAAGAGATAAGCAGCAAGGCAGTTTGTTGCGGAGATGTAAGCATCAGAATCAATTCGGTTCTGATGCTTTTTTTGTGCCATGAAGAGAGAAAAACAGAGAAAAACAGAGAATTTCAGAGAATAATGGAGAAAGATAGAGAAGGGGTTTTGAAAACCGCTCCTGGCAAGGAGGAAAGTCGATAACTTTGCCAATGCATTTGAGATGCAACGGCGAGTGAAACCTTGCACCACTCTTGCACAAAGCAATTGGCCAATTTGCTGTGAGTGTATTAACATTATTAATTATTTAAAGACAACAAAATGAAACTGAGTTTTAACAAAAACAACCTCCCCTGGATGCTGATCGTCCTAGCCTCGCTTGCAACGTTCTACGGCTACAATCTTCTGTTCCATGTGGTGTCGAAAGTCTAACCTTTTAAAACCAACGAAGCTATGAACATAGAAGAATATCAGCAGCAATTCCTCGGGCTGTTACGCACCGGAGTCGTCACCTTCCACTATCGCAAGAAGGACCGCTCACTGCGCAAGGCCATCGGCACCACGTGCCTCGATTTGATTCCCACTGACTCTCTGCCGAAAGGCATCGGGTGCAAACGCCCCGAAGGCTATGTGAACTATTATGATTTCACCGTTAACGGATGGCGTACACTTCGCTTGGCTCATGTGACGAGCTACAGCCTCGATGCGCAAAGCGCTTCAGTTGAGAGTTGAGAGTTTAGAGTTTAGAGTTAGCCATCCGGATTGCGTTACACCCAGTTTGTAGGGATGGGCTTTATTGCCCATCAGCAAGGCACATGACAGCTTGCGGACGGGGATTAAACCCCGTCCCTACAACGGGCAATGGGTCGCTACGCTCAAAATCTTTCAAAAATCTAATTAAAAATCATTCAAAATTAATTAATGAAAAATTCATGTTCAATTCATGGGAATTCATGTTGCGCCGCAGGCAAAAACAATCCTATTTGTGAACGTAATTTGTTTCCGATTAAAAATCAATTATCCATTATAAAAGATGATAGCAAGACCAATCACCAAAGAAAACGTCAGCCAGATGCGGCGCAACGCGCTGGCGATGATTGCCAAGAGCAACTATCTCGACTACCGCTCGAAGCAGCTGGAGCTTATCAACAACATTGCGAGCCTGCTGCACGTCTTCGGCATCGACACCTGCGTGCGCAACACGTGGTATTTCGACTACAGCGATGAAGATCTCTCGTTCCACTTGTGCTACACCAAGCCTACCGAGGATTTGCAATTTCAGCCTGATGCCAGCACGATCTATGTGTTCTTCCCCCGCTACAGCGCCGACGAGCACAAGGCTGGCATCACCAAGCGGCTCAACGAGTTCTTCGACCAGCTGGAACTATTAGCAAACAAAAAAACTGTTCTCTAACTTAAACCAAGAAACAAAATGAAAGAGAAAATAAAACTTAAGAAAATCGACGAGATACGCTTGGCCGCATTGAAAAAGGCGGGCAAGAGACCGGACCTCGACTATGAAAAGGTTAGCAAATTCTATATGTCCATTGGCAAAATCTTTAAGAAGATAGGTTTCGATTACAAGGTTATCGAGACAACGCTCTACGATGGACGGGAAAGAACTATCCTCATCGTGAACCACTACGGCACTGAGCGTCCGCGCCAATTGGCAATTTGCAAATGTGTGCAAACATACAAAGAGGACTTCCTCAAAAAGCAATGCCTCTTTGCCGCTTCTGAATTTATTGAAGACGTCTGCCAGAAGCTGGCCGACTACCTTAAAGAACATCAAAACAACAAATAGTCATGAACAAGAAATTACCAACCATCGACATTAACGATATTAATAAGGTACGCTCGCAAGCTCTGAAATGGGCGAAGCGAACCTTGGACTGTAAGTGGGCAAGCCTGCCTTTCTACTGCATGCGCATCGGCAGATGCATGAAGAAACTGGGCTTCGAATACACGGTTAACGAACTTACCAATAGCAATGGAAGAGAAGTCGTTAATATGAGTTTCGACTACACGGTAGAAGGAGCCCCGTATAAGAGCGTGGTTTACGAAAGCCAACCTTTATACCGCGACGAAAAAGATACTCGTGTTAATACGATTACCCTGTCGTTTATGATTGCTGACGCCTGCCAGCAGCTGGCCGACTACCTGTACGAAAGACCCACACCCAGTTTGTAGGGATGGGCTTTATTGCCCATCAGCAAGGCACATGACAGCTTGCGGACGGGGATTAAACCCCGTCCCTACAACGGACAATGGGTCGCTGCGCGAGAAATCTTTCAAAAATCTATTTCAAAATCTCTCAAAAATTATTAATGGATAATTAACGGCTCATTAATGGGAATTATACGTTGCGCCGCAGGCAAAAACTCCTATTTGTGAACGAAATTATTCCAATTATTCTAATTTCTTTCCGATTAAAAAACAATTATCAATTTTTCGAATGACAAACGAAATTTGGCACAAGTGTGAAGTGCCGTATACCCGATACGAAGTGAGCAACCTAGGCCGTGTGCGCAATGCGCACACGGAACAGGTGCTCCGGCCAAGGAAAAGGAGAAATGGCTATCTGCAAATTGGGCTTTGGTATAAAGGTCAGCGAAGAGTATATAGCGTCCATTCCCTTGTGGCCACCGCCTTTGTGGAAGGTTGGCGAGAAGGGCTGCAGGTGAACCATAAGAATGGCGTGAAGACCGACAACCGAGCCGAGAACCTGGAATGGGTTACGAGTAGTGAGAATCATCAACACGCTCACGACGTGCTATTGCTTGAAGTGAAGCCTGTTGCCCTGCTCGATGAGCGCGGCCACCTGCAATATGTCTTCAATAGTGCGCGTGCATGCAATAGGGCTATGGGGGGCAAAGTGAGTAATCATATCATTAATAAATGCAACTTCCATGGCTATCACCCTCGCTATATCTCCGTGCCGATGTATCGCGAGATAGTGCATCTCGTTAACGTGCATCACTACACCCTGCATAGCGCATGGGTGGAAGCAAACATAAACTTCGATAACAACGATGAAGACTATTAAAAGCGGAAAATGCTACATCCTACATCTCGATCAATGGCCTGCCTTGAATTGCCTCAGCGATGAGCAGCTGGGCAGGCTCTTGCGCCACATCTGCTACTGGTTGCTCGACGAGTCGGGCGACGGGAACACAGAAGGGCTGCTGGTGGAAAACGACATCAAGCCGCTTTACATCCTGCTGCAAAACCAAGCCGTCATTGATGATAGAAAGTATCAACAAAAGTGCGAGCTGAACAGACGAAAAGCAATGAAAAGATGGGCTGTAAAGGAGCAAGATGCCGCGGCATGCCGTGGGATGCAAAACAATAACAACAACAATAACAATAACAACAACAATAACAATAACAATAACAATAACAACAACAAAAACAACAACAATAACAACAACAATAGCAGCTGCGCTGCTGTAGACATTAGCGAACCAGTCGCTAATGCAGAGGAAGCGGCAGCAGCGGCGGCAAATTTTAATATGGAAGAAGCAAAGGAATATTGCCTGAAGAACGTCTTGCCGTGGTTCAACGGCATTCTCGACAACGCAGATAGCAAGATACCGCGAATCCAGGATTTCAACGACCAAAGAACGGAAAGATATGTTGCGGTTCACAAGAAATACGGAATCAAGAAGATAGAGAAAGCATTTCGAAATGCCGCACGCAGCCCGTTCTTGAACGGCAACGGAAAGCGCAACACCTTTGTGGCATCGTTCGACTGGATATTAGACGAGGAGCACTTCTTGAAGGTCTGCGAGGGAGAATATAACACCCACCGATAACCCGGGAGCCACGCACCCAACGTTGTCCCCTCCTTCGGGAAGGAGGGGTGCGGGGTGGTAGCGGAACAAACAATGCTTGACCTATAAAATAAGTAAGGACCGTATTTTTCTCTACCACCCCTAGCCCCTCCTTCCGGAAGGAGGGGACAACAGGCCGACAACCTGCCGTAGGGCACAAAGCATTCGTCCCTTTTAATCCCTTTTATTCCCTTTTAAACCCTTTTAAACCCTTTAAAAAACATGAACCGAAACGAACTTATCACCGACATAGGCGAACGCCTCACCGATGCAATCTATGAGCTCAACGATTCGTTTGAGTGGGACTACTGCGAAGAGAGCGGCTCGAGAAGCCACTCGTGTACTGCCTGCATCAAGTATGAGTATGGCGGCAAGGAGTACGATGTGCAGGTGTGGGCCTGCTGGCCGCATATCGGAGACTCATCGCTGGAAGTGGAGATCTCCGGCGGCAAAGGCAAGGCTGGCCGCTGGAAGTACTACGACAGCCTGGAACAAGCCGTCTTGGAGTATCTGAACGAGAACATCACGATGAGCGACTTGCTCTCCAGCCTGCTGGAGCAGCTGCGAGATGACACCGAAGACGAGTGGGAAAGTCACGGCTTCCGTGATGCGCAGGACTACTATAGTTGGCGCTATGGAGCCCCCCTCTAATCCCCCCAAAAGGGTGGAAGCCACGCGCCCAGCGTTGTTGCATCCAGCCGTAGGGGCAGACCCCCGTGTCTGCCCGAACAACAGCCGCCAACAACGAACACCCAGCGACGCCCCAAAGGGGCAGCAGCTAACAGCCCAGGGCATCGCCCTGGGTTTTTGTGTGGTCGTTGGATTTTCGCGCTGTAAGTGCAAAAGCTTTTGCCCCAAACATATTATTTATCAAGAATTAGAGAATTGGAGAATTTTTCTTTTCTTGAGTGGGAATTATTGAGAATTGGAGAAGAAATTGCAAGCAATTTCCTATTTCCTTGCAGCCATTCTCGTCGCTTGCGGCGAATTCTTATTAATTCATTTGCAGGTAGAAAAATTCTCTAATTCTCTAATTCTTGATAAAAAAAAACTAGGCAAACCAGCTTGCATTCTAAAGATAAAGCTTTTGCCCCTATAGGGCGATAATCCTCTTGCATCATGCAACCCAGGGCGTTCTTTCCCCGCTTCGCTCTGCGCTCGGCTCTGCCGCTTTCGTAATGAAATGGAGAAAGAAAGCGTCTCCTTCGTCGCCGAGCGGCCCTGGGCTAGCAGCTGTTCTTTCTCCGCTTTGCTACGAAAGCGTCTCCTTCGTCGCCGAGCGGGCCTTTCAGGCCGATGTGAACACCTACCCCGATTTCCCCCACAATCTTCAATTTGCCGACGCAATATGTTGTGTCGGTTTTTTTACCCTATTTTTTGAAAATTGGCTACTTTTTTCATAGAAACCTATTGCATATCTCCGGTAATTTTTGTACCTTTGTGCTTGCATTTCCGAAGAGTGGATTTGCCCACAGCCGAGGCGTGGAGGAGCCTTGGATATGTTTAATCTAATACCATGAAAAACAATGTCTGTACGTTACAAGCTTTATCAGGACAATCGTGCCGAGTCGAAGAATCGCGGCAAGTGGTACGCCCGTGCGGTGTACAACTCCCGCCCCAAGACTCTCAAGCAGATGGCAATGGAAATCCAGGAGAACGTCTCCGTGAAGAAGTCTGACGTTCTCGCCGTGCTCGACGAGATGGTTGTCGTTCTGAAGAAGTGGATGCAGGACTCGAACCGTGTCAAGATTGACGGCTTCGGCTCGTTCAAGATTGGTCTGAAGACCAAGCCTGCCGACACTGCGAAGGACTTCTCCGCTTCGAAGCACGTGGTTGGTGCTCGCATCAACTTCCAGCCTGAGGTGACCATCGACGCTGCTGGTCAGCGCGTCAAGGCCATGCTGCAGGGCCTGCAGGTCGAGGAGACCAACGAGAACGATGTCGACAAGGACGACGAAGGCAACAGCCAGAATCCGTAGACAATGGGTAGCGGTGCAGGAGCTATGCTTTTAGAAAGCAAAAGCATTGACTTTGCATCGCTACCTTATTGACTTTAGACGCTGGGAGCTATGCTTTTGCAGTCTGAAAGCAATGCTTTTGCAGACTGAAAGCAATGCTCCGACTCTCTGGAATGATTGCTCCTGCAAGACAGGGGCAATGCTACGTGAAAAATCGAAAAAATTTAACAACAAGTAAAATTATGAAGAAAGAGACTATTAAGTACATCATTCAGCTCATCGTGGCGATTCTCACCGCCATCGGTTCTACCATCACCGTTGTGAGCTGCGCGAACGGACACGTTGGCGAGGGCGTCGCCTTCCTCGGCGGCACTATCGCAGGAACCGGGTACCTCCACCATTTCAGCACGCTGGTGTAGTGGGTCGCTTCGCGAGAAATTGTTCAAAAATTAAATTCAAAATTTAACAAATTGTTTCTCACACAGATCTCACGGAAATTTTTGTTTTAAAGACAACACGAACAATAAGAACAACACTCGGATGAGACGAATGAAATAGGACCTTGGAGGGCGATTCCGCACACGGAATCCTACGTCCGATAGGTCCGACATGATAAACGAGTTTATCAATGTATGACCTGTCGGTCGTGGGACGATGGTGAGAAACACCATCTCCTCCAAGTTCCGATTTCGTTCGTATCATCCGCAAAAGAAGAATTTCTGAATAATTTCTGTTCAATTCATGATAATTTCTGTTGAAGAAAATAATCTGAGAAATCTGTGAAATCTGTGGAGAAACCGAGATTCCTAAATTCCTTAGAAAACAGAGAAATCGACATGCGGCTAAGTAAGAATTTCACGTTAGAGGAGATGGTGGCGACGAGTCACCGGAAGTTGCAAGACACACCGACGCTGGAGGTGGTGCAGAACCTGCAGAAGCTTTGCGTCCTCGTGTTGCAGCCGTTAAGAGATACCATAGGCGCACCCGTCTATATCAATAGCGGGTATCGCTCGAAGCGACTGAACGCCCGAGTCGGGGGCGTACCGAATTCCCGACACCTGCAAGGAAAGGCTGCAGACATCCATTGCGACAACTTTGACTATGCAAAAGTGGTCTTTGACATATTGAGACAAAACAAGTATGTGGCATACACATACATAGGAAGGGCCTCTCCCCGCTCCTCCGTCGCGAATGAGGGATTCGCTCCCCTTTGTGGGGCCGCAGCCACACCGGTGGCTGCTCTAAAGACCCCAGTCGCCTCCCGTGAGGGAGGGGGGCGCTACTGGGTGCACGTCCAGATGTGAGCAGCGGAGCTGCGAGGAAATCGCTTCGCGAGATTTAGAGCCCCTTGATAAGGGGCGGCTATCGCTCGGCGACGAAGGAGACGCTTTCAGAGCGAAGCGGGGAAAGAATGCAGGGTTTTTATCGCTCCGCGAGAAATTATAAAAAAATTTAATTCAAAATTTAACAAAATGTTTTGCTCCACAGATATTTATAAACATGAATTTCCATGAATTGAACATGAATTATTTTGAAAGATTTTGGAATAGATTTTTGAAAAATTTCTCGCGCAGCGACTCGTTGTTGTTCGGGCAGACCGTTTTGCTACCCTCCTTTCGGAGGCGACTGGGGTCTTTAGAGCAGCCATCGATATGGCTGCGGCCCCACAAAGGGGAGCGAATCCCTCATTCGCGACGGAGGAGCTGGGGGAGGTAGTCTGCCCCTACGGCTGGGGGCCTTTGAACGCAGCTCTGCTGCTTTGCGCTCGGCTTTCTTTCCCCGCTTCGCTCTGAAAGCGCCACCCTTCGGGATGTCGAGCGGCCGCTTTCTTTCTCCATTTCATTACGAAAGCGGCCCGTTGGTTCGATTACGTAGCTTTAGCGGAGAAAGAACCGCGCGCAGGGCGCGCTCCTCCCGCAGCGCATTGATCAGAATACGGCAGCGATCTTTCTGATTCCCTGCAGCACACTTGCAATCGCAGAATCTTTGCGAGCCGTCTGCATATTGTATTTGGTCTGCAGATACATCAGAGAGTCGGCAGGCACGTCAAGGGCAGCCTCGAACATCAGCGCAGTCTTAGCCGTCAGAGGCCGACGGGCATTCAATATCTCGTTGACAACCGAATACGCCAACCCCATGCTCTCTGCCAGTCGACGCTGACTGATGCCGCGTTCCTCTATTTCTTCCTTCAGCACTTCGCCTGGATGTGTGGCAAATGCTCCGTAGCCTAAGTTTCCCATATTCGTTATCTCCTATTCATTTATAATGGTTAGACAATTCAATGATATTGCAAATAGTAATGGTGCCATTTGACGATGTTCTGAACTCTATTCGATATTTATCGTTTACACGCACAGATTCCAGCCCAGCCTTATCGCCCACAAGCTTCTCATAGTGTAGCGAACGGTACCGAAACAAATCTGCGGGCTTGTCAACCGAGTCCAGAATGTTTACTACGCGGACATATCTTCGTACCACATCAGGCTGGTAGCGATGTTGTTTGTCGCTTGCCACACCGTCGTAGAACAGCTCTCGCAGATAGTCCTTTTCAAATGTTATATCCATTTTGCATTTATATCTCGGGTGCAAAGATAATGCATTTTTCTGATATTCGCAAATTTTGCGAACATTTTGTGGTTTTATTCTCCACCCTCCGTCGCGCCGAGCGGTTAAGAAGAGTTCAGATGCGCTGCGCGCTGTTCTTTCTCCGCTTAAGCTACGAAAGCGGCAGAGCCGAGCGGAGAAAGTAAAGAAGGGTCGCTTCGCGAGAAATTGTTCAAAATTTAATTCAAAATTTAACAAATTGTTATTCACACAGATCTCACAGATCTCACTCTTATTGATATTACTAAAGCGAAACTATTTACGGATTTTTGTCAGTTTTGCCGCAAATCCGTTACAACGGATAGCGCTTTAATTGAATTGCCCAAACTTTTTGATGGAAAACGTTATTTAAGTGAAAAGTAAAGGTTGCAGCGGAGAAAGAACTTCGCGCTTGCGCCCCGCGCTAACTACAGGCGCAAGCCGAAGAAGGTGCGGAGGCGCCATTTGATGTTGTGGACCTCGAGGTTTTCCCTGTCGCCGATGTTGGTGAAGTTGAACACCATCGACATGCCAAAGAACTTGTTGCCCTTCTGGCGCAGGATGGCTCCGCGACCGGTGATGATGACCTCGGGGAAATGATAGTCGAGGGGTACGCGGGTGCCGCCAAAGGTCAGCGAGGTCTTGCTGTAGACGATGAACGTGGGAATGGCGGAGATGTGGAGCAGCCAACCGCTGGCAGGCACATAGTTGTAGCCGTAGCCGCCACCGATGCCGATGTTCGTCATCTGGAACTTCATCTCCTGTGCGGGCAGGACCTCGCTCTCCGGCAGCTTCTCGCCTTCCACAGTGCCCTTCTGCCCCTGACCAGATACCGCGAGCAAGAAGCTACCGGCCGAGCGCCGCTGGATGTAGCTCTGCGTGAACGGAGCGGGAAAGGAGAAGCGTCGGTTGTTCAGGGTGTAGAAGGCATTCAGGTTCAGCGTCTTCAGCTGTAGCAGGCCTGCGGGCAGCTTCAGGTGCCCCGTGCCGTCGGTCTCCTGCCAGCCCGTGAAGTTATGGGCATTCTGATAGATGATGTCGAAGCCGAGGCGGCGGCCATAGGAGTTGACGTTGAGTTCGAAGTCGTCGTAACGGCCGAGGAGCTTTGCGGGGTTGAGTGCCAAGCTGACGGAGAAGCCCAGATAGCTGACTCGTGCGCTGATGGTAGACTTGTAGTCGGCCTTCATCTCCGAATAGAAATGGTGTCCGTCGCGCGAGCCCTCGGTCTCAATCTTCTGACCCGAGAAGTTATGTCGCACCAGCAGAGTCCACTTCGTAGGCGGACGAACGATGAACGCCGTGTCGATGTCGCCCTTGCGATAGCTGGCTGTGAGGTAGTCGTCGATGCGCTGCAACCACGTTTGTGCCTCAACGTTGCTAAACGGGAGACAAGCAATGATGAATGGTAGGGAGAATAATAGCTTCCGCATTTTTTAAGGGGTTTAAAAGGGCTTAAAGGGGGAGTGAAAGGGGAGAAAAGGGACGAATGCTTTATGCCATACGGCTGGATGCCAGCCTGTGGTCCCCTCCTTCTGGAAGGAGGGGTCAGGGGTGGTAGAGACAAATAAGGTTCGACCTTTCCTAAATGTTTAATTTATAATAGGTTATATCATTATTCTTCTCTACCACCCCTAACCCCTCCTCCCAGGAGGAGGGGACTACTGGCAGCGTCTTTTCATCCATTATTTCATTTTGACACACCCACACTACGCTGGATGTTCGTTGTTGTTCGGGCAGACACGGGGGTCTGCCCCTACGGTTGGCGGCGTTCTTAACCTTTCTCAACCTTTCTCAACCTTTCTCAACCTTTCTCAACCATTCTGAACCCTTCTGAACCATTCTGAACCCTTCTGAACGCGCGAAGCGCTTTTAACTTCGCACTTGCGCGGGTAACGGCACGAAAGCCGCCTAGAGCAGGAAGCCGATGGCGACGGCAAGGCCGTAGACGAACATGTTGCGGGCCGTCATGCCGAGCACGCGATTCAGGCGTTCGCCCTTTCCGATGCGCCGCATTTCCACGAATGTGGAGACGTGGAGCGGCTGGTAGGCGATGATGGGTAGCCACGTGGCCCAGAAGTGACCGTAGAGGATGAACGCACAGCCTATGAGGCAGGCCACGACACCGAGTGCAAGATAGAGCAGGCGGCCCCACCTCTCGCCGATGGCAACGATGAGCGTATGCTTACCTGTGCGGCGGTCGTTATCGATGTCACGATAATTGTTGATGACCAATAGCGTGTCGATGACTAGTCCACAAGCCACCGATGCCATCAGGCATTCCAGCGTGATGAACTGAAAGCCGTCGGGCAGCGACAGATAGTAGGTCAGCGTGACCGGCACGACGCCAAAGAACAACAACACGAGCAGATCGCCCAGGCCGACATACGACAGGTGGGTGGTATAGAGGAAGCAGAACAGCACGCACAACAAGCCGACACCCACCATCTCCCAACCGCCGTAATAGATGAGCGGCAGGCCAATCAGGCAAGCCAGCGCGGTGGTAATGGCCAACGCCTTGCGCATTGCGCTGGGCGTCACCCAGCCTTGTGCGCAGGCGCGCTTCGGGCCTAGTCGTTGCTCGTCGTCGGTTCCCTTGCGGAAGTCGAAGTAGTCGTTCACGAAGTTGGCATCTATTTGCATCACGAAGGCAAACAGGAAACAAAGCACCATCGGCACAATTCGTACCTGGCTCTGCGCGTCGCTGATGGCCAGCGCGGCACCAATCATTACTGGCACAGCAGCGCCGGTGAGAGTCTTCGGCCTTGCTGCCAACAGCCATGCTTTCCACGAATTTTGTTTCACATGTGTATCGTCCATATTGTTGTGTTTTAAAAGCCCCCCCTACGGCCCCCGAGGGGGCTTCTATAGCATTCGAGGCTATTGTAACCCCCACGGTAGGGGCAGACCCGCACCCAACCATAGGGCTTAAAGGGCTTAAAGGGGAGTGAAAGGGGAGATTTAGAGCCCCTTGATAAGGGGCGGCTATAATGCAGGGTTTTTATGAGGGGGGAGAGGAGGGACTATCGTCCCTTTTCTCCCCTTTTCTCCCATTTTCTCCCCTTTATACCTTTTTTTCATTGCAAATTTAGCGATATTTTTACAAATAGAGTTGCCGTCAGCACCACGTTTCGCGCTCTTTTTGTTTTTATTAACTATAAAAAAGTATTTTGTAGCATAAATCTTACTATTTTTGCACACCAAGAAAACCCGTCAAGCTATGATTGATCAGAATGTGAGCCTCGATTTGATGCATTTTGTGGAAACCTGCATCCTGCCGAAATACAACGACTTCGGCAAGAGTCATGGGCTGGTACATGTGCAAAGAGTCATCAAGAACAGCCTGGAACTGGCCCGCAAGACCGGTGCCGACATGAATATGGTATACGCTATCGCCGCCTATCACGATATTGGGATGAGTGGACCGCGTGCCATTCATCACATCACAGGCGGAAAAATCATGGCTGCCGACCTGCGACTGAAGCGCTGGTTCAGCAAGGACCAGCTGCGGGTGATGCGGGAGGCCATTGAGGACCACCGCGCCTCGGCCGCCCATGCGCCACGCAGCATCTATGGGAAGATTGTCGCCGAGGCCGACCGCGACCTCGAACCCGAATCAGTCTTCCGCCGCACAGTGCAGTTTGGCATTGAACACTATCCCGAGAAATCGCGTGAGCAACACTGGGAGCGCTTCCGCGAGCACATGCAGAGCAAATACTCGGCTCAGGGGTATATCACTCTTTGGATTCCCAACTCCCCCAACCAGCAGCGGTTGAAGCATATTCGCGACATCATCGCTGAGCCGCAGCAGCTGCGAAAGGAGTTTGAGAAATACTTTGACGAAGAGACCGCAAAGGCCTCAGCATCAAGCAATAACGATAACAACCCAACCTAACACAACATGAAATATTTTATCGTTGAAAACAACAAGCAGTCGGGACCGTTCAGCATCTATGAGCTGAAGGACAAAGGCATCACCAGCGAGACACTTGTCTGGGCAGAAGGCATGACCGACTGGACACCCGCGTGGAAAGTGGACGAACTGCGTGCCTTCCTCTTCAACACGAAGGATGCATCCACTCCTCCCCCACTGCCCGAGGACATGGAACAGCCTGCAGCCGCACAAGCCGAGCCCGCTGCAGCCATCGAGAAGAAGAAACCACAGGGTAGTTCGTGTCTGAAGCGCATGTTCGTGGGCTTCCTCTTTCTGCTCGCCGTTCTGCTGGTCGCAATGGCCGTTTCGTGTCCGAGTGAGCAGGCTCATAAGAACAAGATCAAGGAGAAGATTACGCTTGCACTCGAGCAGTCGGCACAGCGCAACAACAACCTCTTCGGCGTGGGCATCGGCCTCGTGCGCCATCTGCTCACCGACGAGATTCTCGACCGGGTGCTCGATGAGATGGTAGACTACCATAACTACTACGTCTTCTCGAAGTGCACCATCAACAGCGACGGAAAGGACAAGAACATCTCCTATGGTGCCTTCGCCCGTGTGTTCACGATGAACGAAGACGACCTGTCGCGCTACATCGATGAGCACAACCCGCTCTCTGGCTTCGAACCTGCTACAGGAACGCAACAAGCTGACACCACTGCCGGCACGCAGACACTACCCGCTGACGGCGACTTGATGAACGACATCCAGGAAGAAATCATCGGTTCGCTGAGCCGCATCGTGAAGAAGCAGGTGGGCGAGCGCACTGATAGCACCACCAGCGATGCCATCAACAAGATCGTCGATGGTGTCACCGATATGATAAGGAATGAAGTGAACCGGTAAACTAAGCGCCTGCGGCGCGAGTAAAGCGGCTGCGCCGCGAGTAAGGTGTAAAGACGCTGCGCGTCGTGTAAAGCGGCTGCGCCGCGGGTAAGGTGTAAAGAGCCTACGGCTCGTGTAAAGCGCATATTTTAACTTCTCAAGTTCTCAATCCTCCTATGACAAAGTCCATTCTGCCCATACTGCTTGCCCTATCGTCGGTGCTCCCCCTGCAGGCTCAGCGCCACGAGATTCTGAACGACCGCATCGCTACGCTACAGGTCACACCCGGTGACGACTGGCTCTCACAGCCCATCATCACCCTGGGCGGAGGCGTACCCATCGTCATCAGCTTCGACGACCTCACCCATGAGTACCACCGCTACGTCTACCGCGTGGAACATTGTGAAAGCGATTGGACGGTGTCGGAGGATATCTTTACCACCGACTACATCGACGGCTTCAACGACTCGCAGCCACTCGACGACCTGGAGGAGTCCATCAACACCAATGTGCTCTACACCCACTACCAACTGCAGATTCCCAACCAGCGCTGCCGACTGAAGATGAGCGGCAACTACCGCGTCACAATCTACGACGAGAACGACGATGATCAGTCGCCCGTGCTCATCGCCTGTTTCATGGTGGTGGAGCCTCGCATGAGTGTTGCCGTGAACGTCACCGACAACACCGATATCGACATTCGCAACGCTCACCAGCAAGTGGAGATGCAACTGAGCTACGGAGGGCTGAATGTCTTCGACCCCGACCGGCAGCTCACCACCGTCGTCATGCAGAACGGCCGGTGGGACAATGCCGTTATCAACGCGAAGCCTCAGTTCAAGCTGGGCGACGGCCTGCGTTGGAGTCATTGCCGCGACCTGATCTTCCCTGCCGGCAACGAGTATCGGAAGTTTGAGATGCTCGATGTCACACATACCACGATGGGACTGGAGAAGGTTGACTGGGACGGCACTGCCTATCATGCCTACATCTGGCCCGACGAGCCGCGACGCAGCTATGTCTACGACGAAGACGCCAACGGCGCTTTCCTCATCCGCAACAGCGAAAACTTCGAGATCAACCGCACCTGCGAGTATATGCTCGCTCACTTCCGACTGCCTTGCCCCGAGCTTGATGGCAACGTCTACCTGAATGGCATGTGGACCTACGACCAGTTCTCGGAGCGCTATCTCATGGAGTACAACCGCGAGACGCAGACCTATGAGGCCGTCATCCCTCTGAAACAAGGCTACTACTCCTATCAATACCTATACGCACAGCCCGACGGCACCTTGCGACCTGTGCCCTCAGAAGGATCGTTCTACCAAACCGAGAACCAGTATCAGGTGCTTGTCTACTATCGAGGCACTGGCGAGCGCACCGACCGCCTCGTCGCTTTCTCGCAAGTATCAACCCGATAACAAAGACCTCACCCGAGGTCTTTTTTTGTGATTGAATAGTTTATGCCTCCACATGTAGGGACGCGGCGTGCCGCGTAACTTGGATTAGCATTTCCTCTCCAGTCGCTCGGCTTTCTTTCCCCGCTTCGCTCTGAAAGCGCCACCCTTTGGGATGTCGAGCGGCCGCTTTCAGAACGAAGTGGGGAAAGAACGCGGCACGCCGCGTCCCTACACAATAAAAGCAATGCTCCTGCAACACAAAAGTAATGCTCCTGCTGCCCCCCTGTAAGAAACGATGATTGGGCATAGAAAAGGAAATGCGATGTAAAAAATACGGTTTTCGTTGGTGTGAAGGATTTTTTTTTGTAAATTTGGCTCCGCCGAATTTACTTTCGTTCGGAAAAGCAAAAGCAAAAAAATCCTTTTTTCCTTTGCATTTCGCTCACTTATTCGTAACTTTGCAACCGCTAACGAGGAAGAGCCTAAAAGGCTCTGCGGCGCTGCCGTGTGGATGCTCGTAAGAACTCAACAAAGAATCATGACACTAAGAATAAGAATCAAGGACATTGCCGAGCGCGCAGGCGTCTCCGTGGGCACCGTAGACAGGGTGTTGCACGGCCGGCCTAATGTTTCGAAACCTGCCCGCGAAAAGGTGGAGCAGGCTTTGCGCGAGATGGATTACAAACCCAACGCCTATGCTTCGGCGCTGGCCTACAACCGACAGTACATGTTTCGCGTGCTGTTGCCGAAACACGAGTCGGAGGCCTATTGGGACGAGATTGAGGAAGGTGCCAAGAAGGCGATGGAGGCTCGTCGCGACTTCCACATCGACGTAGAGATTGCCTACTACGAACGCTTCAACGAGGAGTCGTTCAACGAGCTTGCCCAGGAAACCCTCGATGCCAATCCCGACGGCGTGGTCATCGTGCCTGTGGAACTCAACGTCACCCGTGCCTTCACCGATATGCTGCACGAGCGCCAGATTCCTTTCATCTTGCTGGACTCCTACATGCCCGACCTGAAGCCGTTGTCGTTCTTTGGTCAGGACTCGTTTGCCAGTGGCTACTTCGCAGCAAAAGCACTCATGATGATTGCTTCGGAAGAAACCGAAATCATGCTGATGAAGCAGACGAAGGACGGACGTGTCACCACAAAACAGCAGGCAAACCGCGAGGTGGGATTCCGTCACTACATGGCCGACCACTATCCTGCCATCCGCATCGAGGAGCTGGAGCTGCCCGTGGGCGGCACCCGCAAGCAGTATAGCACAAAGCTGGAGAGCTTCTTCCGCAAACATCCACAGGTGCACCATTGCATCACGCTCAACTCGAAGGCCCACATCGTAGGTGAGTTCCTGCTGAAGACCAACCGCCGCAATGTGCAGATCATGGGCTACGACATGGTGCAGAAGAATGCACAATGTCTGCGCGAAGGCAGCATCTCGTTCCTCATCGCCCAGCATGCCTACCAGCAGGGCTACTCCTGCATCGACACGCTGTTCCAGGCCATCGTGCTGAAGAAGAAGGTGATGCCCATCAACTACATGCCCATCGAGCTGCTCATGAAGGAGAACGTGGAGTTCTACCGCAGAACGCAGCTGTGAGCGCGCGGGGCGCGCAGTTGAGAACTGTTAAGATAAGGTTCAGAAGCGCGGAGCGCGCAGTTGAGAATGGTTAAGAACGCCACCAACTGTAGGGGCAGACCCCCGTGTCTGCCCGAACAACAGATGCCAACAATGAACACCTAGCCCGAACAACAGCGAATTCTACCACAAACAAAACAACGGTCAGACACGGGGGTCTGCCCCTACAACTGGGAGATCTCCCTCCCCGCAGGCTCTTTACCCGACGCGAAGCGTCTTTACACATTACAATATGAAATACATCAAGATTAATCCTGCCGATACGGTAGTGGTATGTCTGCAACCCATGCAGAAAGGAGAGAAGATAGAAATCGACGGTCGTGTCATAGTGCTTTTGCAGGATACTCCCGCAGGTCATAAAGTGCTCATCAGCGACACCCCCGAGGGCGCCGACATCATTAAATACGGCTACCCCATCGGCCACGCTCGCGAAGACTTGCAGGCTGGCCAATGGGTGAACGAGCATAACCTGAAGACCAATCTGAAGGGTACGCTCACCTACACTTACGAACCCGTTGGCGAACAGCTGCAGATAGCTTGCGAGAACCGCACGTTCCGTGGCTATGAGCGACGCAACGGTGAGGTTGGCATCCGCAACGAGGTGTGGGTGGTGCCTACGGTTGGTTGCGTGAACGGTATTGCAGAACGCATCGTGAGCATCGTGCAACAAGAGGTGGCTGCCGGCCAGCTGCCCGCTGCCGACGTGCAGTTGCATGCATGGCATCATAATTACGGCTGTTCACAGCTTTCCGACGATCATGAGAACACGCGGAAGATTCTGCGCGACATCGTGTTGCATCCCAACACGGGTGGTGTGCTCGTGCTCTCATTGGGCTGCGAGAACAACCAGCCGGAGGACTTCATGGCTATGCTGGGCGACTACGACCACAATCGTGTAAAATTGCTGGTGACACAACGTGTCAGCGGCGACGAGGTGGCTGAGGGTACTGCCATCCTGCGCGAACTCTACCGGCAGGCAGCTACCGATGAACGCACAGAGGTGCCTGCCAGCAAACTGCGCGTTGGTCTGAAGTGTGGCGGCAGCGACGGTTTCTCGGGCATCACCGCCAACCCCCTCGTGGGTGAGTTCAGCGACTGGCTGGTGGCACAGGGCGGAACGAGCATCCTCACCGAGGTGCCAGAGATGTTTGGCGCAGAGACCATTCTCATGAACCGCTGCGAGACACCCGAGCTCTTCGAGCAGACCGTGAAGCTCATCAACGACTTCAAGGAGTACTTCCTGTCGCATGGCGAGCCGGTGGGCGAGAATCCATCGCCAGGCAACAAGGCCGGCGGCATCTCCACACTCGAAGACAAGGCACTGGGCTGTACGCAGAAGTGCGGTCGTGCCCCCGTGAGTGGTGTGCTCGCCTACGGCGACCGCCTGCAGCATAACGGCTTGAACCTGCTGTCGGCTCCCGGCAACGACCTCGTTGCAGCAACGGCGCTGGCTTCGGCTGGCTGCCAGATGGTGCTCTTCACAACGGGTCGCGGCACGCCTTTCGGCACCTTCGTTCCAACGATGAAGATATCCACCAACTCCACGCTCTATCAGAACAAGCCCAACTGGATTGACTTCAATGCCGGAAAGCTTGTCGAGGGCACACCGATGGCAGAGCTGCTCGCACAGTTTGTCGACTACGTTTTGGAGGTCGCCAGCGGCCGTCCCGTACAGAACGAGGTGAATGGTTACCGCGAAATCTCTATCTTCAAGAACGGAGTGACGCTGTAATTGGCCCACCGTAGGGGCAGACCCCCGTGTCTGCCCGAACATTTACGATAACAATGGGCAGACACGGGGGTCTGCCCCTACACGCAGTTTACACGCGGCGCAGCCGCATTTGAACTCTTGAACTCATCACAGAAGATTAGCAACCGAAAAGGGCTATGGGCATTATCGCCACTGATGGTCTTCATGGCGCTCTATCTGGCGACATCGCTGATTGCGGGCGACTTCTACAAAGTGCCCATCACCGTTGCCTTCATGATATCGAGCGTCTATGCCGTAGCCATCTCGGGCGGTTTCCCACTGACTAAGCGCATCGAGACCTATAGTCGCGGTGCCAGCACGCAGAACATGATGTTCATGCTCTGGATATTCGTGATGGCCGGTGCCTTCGCCCACTCTGCCAAGACGATGGGCAGCATCGACGCTACCGTTGCGCTCACCCTCGACCTGCTGCCAAGCGAAATGCTGTTGGCGGGCTTGTTTCTCGCCTCTTGCTTCATCTCTATTAGCATCGGCACGAGCGTGGGAACCATCGTTGCCCTCGTGCCCATCGCTGCAGCCCTCGCCCACTCCACCGATACCAGCGTGGCGATGATGACGGCTGTGGTCGTGGGTGGTTCGTTCTTCGGCGATAACCTTTCGTTCATCTCCGACACCACCGTCGTGGCCACGCAGACACAGGGCTGCAAGATGAGCGACAAGTTCCGCGTAAACGCTTTCATCGTCGTGCCGGCAGCTATCGTCATTCTGTTGCTCTATCTCGTTCTCGGACAAGGCATCGCATCGCCCACCAGCGTGCCCGAGGTGCAATATCTGAAGGTCATCCCCTACATCGTCGTACTCGTCTGTGCCATCATGGGTATGAATGTGATGGCGGTACTCACCATCGGCCTTGCGCTGACAGGCATCATCGGCATCAGCGATGGCACCTACGACCTCTATGGGTGGTTTGGCGCAATGGGCAACGGCATCTTGGCAATGGGTGAGCTGATCATCATTACCATGATGGCTGGCGGACTGCTGGAGATCATTCGCGAAAACGGCGGCATCGACTACATCATCCAAAAGCTGACGGCCCGCATCAACGGCAAGCGTGGCGCCGAACTCGCAATAGGAGTATTGGTGGCGATTGTAGACCTCTGCACAGCAAACAACACCGTGGCCATCATCACCGTTGGCCCCATTGCCAAACAGATTGGCGACCGCTACGGAGTAGACAACCGCAAGTGTGCTTCCATCCTCGACACGTTCTCCTGCTTCATGCAGGGACTCATCCCCTACGGAGCACAAATCCTCATGGCTGCAGGACTCGCTCAGCTCAACCCAGTGAGCATCCTGCCCTATCTCTACTATCCGCTTGCCATCGGCATAGCTGCCCTGCTCGCCATCCTCCTCCGCTATCCACGTCGTTTCTCATAACCCCTCAACGTCTCCGCTCGACCCGCTGAAGATAATACTCAACTTCTCAACGTCTCAACTTCTCAACCTCTCCAATGAACATCCTACAACGCAATTTCTTCCGGCTTCTGCGCTCAGGCGCCCTCAACGAATATGAGAGCCTCGAGCCCATGTCGCTCTACAAATGGCAACAGCTTGCCAAACTGGTAGAGAGACAGGGGGTGGCAGAGATAGCGGTGAAGGGACTGCGCAACCACACGTTCGACGAGAACGCCAACTTCCCAAAGACACTCATCGACGACCTGCAGGCAATCGTCTCCGAAACCGAGAAGACCAACACGCTGCCACGACTGAGCAACCGATTTTTGAACCGCCGATTGCGCAAGATTCAAAAAGGTGAGCGCCACGAGCTGGATGCATCGATGCCCACCCTCGACCTGCTTAATATCATCGTGAGGAACATCGGCCTCATCTTGAATAGCGGGATCTCACTAAGCGCCATCAGCGAACTGGGTTCCTACCTGCGCACGCGAGGCGACAAAGTGGACTTCGTGAAGCTGGAGGGCTGGCTCGACAAGCTACACATCAAGCGGCTTGCCCAGCTTGAAGGTTCCATCCTCATCAGCGTGTTCGAATTCGACCAAGACGAAATACCCTTCGTCGAAACCGTTGAGCCTGAGGCTTATCCCCTGATACTCAGAACCTTGGCTCATACCGCCACCGACACCTCCGAAGAGTGGCACTTCCGCCAGCGAAAGACGGGATTCGTGGTCAACAACTCAAAGGTGATGCGGCGCAATTTGCGACGTAGCATCCGATACATCAACTACGCACCCATCGAGACCTCGAGCAACTTTCTGAATAATTTTGCAAAAAGTCTGTCGGAAATTGAGGAATAACCGAGAAAATGTGTACCTTTGCACCTATGAAACGAACATTAGCAATCGTCATTTCCATCATATATGCCTTCACGATGAATGCCCAGTCCTCGCTCGTGCAGTGTGAGGACACCTGCAGTCATGTTCACGGCATCGACCTGAGCCACTATCAGGGCAACGTGTTCTGGCAGGCCATCGGCGAGAACAAGAAGATGGCCTACGTCTATCTGAAAGCCACCGAGGGCGGCGACCGCATCGACGATATGTTCCAGCGCAACATTCAGATGGCTCACGAACACGGACTCATGGTGGGAGCCTACCACTTCTATCGGCCGAAGACGCCGCAGCAGTTGCAACTCGACAACTTCACGAAGCAATGCCTGCCCGACGAGCAGGAGTTGCTGCCGATGATCGATATCGAAACAACCGGCGGCCTCTCCACCGAAGCGTTCTGCGACTCGCTGTTCCTCTTCCTGGAACTCATCGAGAAGGCTTATCGCCAGAAGCCCCTCATCTACACGGGTGCGAACTTCTACGACAAACACTTTCAAGGAAAGCTCGACGACTACAAAATCATGATTGCCCAGTACACCGACTTTGAACCTCGGCTCAAGGACGATCGCGATATTACGATGTGGCAATACACAGGTAAAGGACACATCGACGGCGTACGCGGATACATCGACAAGAGCCGCTTCATGGGCAAGCATCGGCTACGCGAAATCAGATACCGTCACAGGTAATAGGTAATAGGTAATAGTGAATAGGTAATAGGTTATGATATGCCTTGACTCCGAACTATCAACTGTCAACTCTCAACTATCAACTCAACATATGGCCATCATCAAATGCCCGGAATGCGGGCACCAAATCAGCGACAAAGCACCCACATGCCCTTCATGCGGGGTCGAAATAGCAGGTCACATCACACGTTGCCCGCAATGTGGAACCGTCTATTTGAACGAACAGGACTCCTGCCCCATCTGTCATCATGCCAACGATGCACAGCCCATCAGGCAGTCCTTCCCCACAACACCACCTCCCATCCCCACTGCACCACGCGAAGAGATGCAGCAGCAGCCCGAACAGCCGCCAAAGAAAAAGAAGCGCAGCTGGGGTGCCCTGTTGTTCTCGCTCTTCCTCGCCCTCGTCATCTGCGGCGTTTGCTTCTACTTCTACCACAATGCGAAGGATACGAAGGAAACCGAAGCATACACCTATGCGATGACCAGCAGCGACCCGTTGGTGCTACAGAGCTTCCTCGACACTTATCGTGATGCTTCGGCCTCTCGCCGCGATTCCATCCAGAGCCGCCTCACAGCCATTCAGCAAGCCGACCGCGATTGGAACAACGCCTGCGTGAGTCAGTCGAAGACGGAGTTGGAGGAGTTCATCAAGAATTATCCTGACTCACCACACAAGGGCGAGGCTCACAACAAAATTGACTCCATCGACTGGGCAAAGGCCAAAGCCGACAACACCGTTGAGTCCTACCACGCTTATCAGGTGGCGCATCCCAACGGCAAATTCCTTGAGAATGCCGACGAGCTCATCAAGGAGCTGGAAGCCAAGACCCTGCAGCCAGAAGAAGAGGAAATCGTGCGCCAGCTCTTCAAGCGTTTCTTCCAGGGCGTTAACTCCCGCAACACAGAAGGCATTGGTGGTACGCTGGCCGACATACTGAAGAACTTCCAAGGCATTCCCGATGCTACCCGCGAGCAGGTCATCAACTACGTCTATCGCCTTTGGAAGCCCAATGTGGAAAACATGAACTGGTATATCCTCAACGACTACCAAATTGACAAAAAAGAAGTTGGTGCTGACCAGTATGAATACATCACACAGTTCACCACCAACCAAAAAGTTACTTACAACGACGGGAGCAAGGACTCGCAACAAAAGTTCCGCATCCATGCCCGCGTGAACGCTGAATTCCGAATCGTGGAGTTCAACATGTCGAAAATCATGGAGTAAGCGTTCAGCTTTTTACGCTCAAGAAATTAGCGTTTAGCATCTAACGGCTCAAGGGAAAGGAATAATTATCTCCCTGCCATCTGTGCCTGACGGAGTAGCGACTTCTGCTGCTCCGTCAGATTCGTTGGGAGCTGTACGTCGAACGTAACAATCAAGTCACCGGCCTTACCATTACCCAGGTGGTGTCCCTTGCCACGCAGCTTTACCTTGCTGCCAGGCTGCGTGCCAGGTTTCACCTTCAGCTTCAGCTTCGTGCCATCGGTGAGCTGGATGACAATATCACCACCAAGTATGGCAGTAAAGACATCGAGTGACACTTTGGCATGAGCTTCGCCACTATCTGCCGACGAGAAGCCGCCAGCAGAAGAGAAGCCACCGCCAGCAGTAGAGAAGCCGCCAGACTGCTTAGCACCACGGCCGAACAACTCCTCGAAGAACGACGAGAAGCCACCTCCACCCTTGAAGGTTCCGAAGTCGAATCCGTCGAACGGTGAACCACCCGAGCCGTTCCAGTTGAAACCGCCCGAGCCACCGGCACCGAAGTTCTCAGCCTCCTTCCAGTGCTCGCCATATTGGTCATACTTCTTGCGCTTCTCGGGGTCGCTCAGTACGTCGTAGGCCTCGTTCAGCGCCTGAAACTTTGCCTTTGCCTTCGGGTCGTTAGGATGCAGGTCGGGATGAAACTGCTTGGCTCGCTTCTTGTAAGCGGCTCGCAGATCATCTTGTGCGATGTCCTTCTTTACACCTAGAATCTTGTAATAATCAATAAATGCCATAATTCAATCCTCCTTTTTTAAAAATGTATGAGCAAAAAATATGCCTAACTGGATTTTTTTTTGTAACTTTGCGACATAAAACCTAAAATGACATGAAAAAAGTAGTTTCCCTGTGTCTTTTGGCACTGATGGTATTCAGTCCGGCAATGGCAAAGAAAAAGAATCAAACTGTACGCCTGCGCGTCATTGAAACCAGTGATGTGCACGGTTCGTTCTTCCCTTACGACTTCATCACTCGCAAGCCCAAGCGCGGTACGCTGGCTCGCGTTAGTACCTACGTTAACCGTCTGCGCCAGGAACTTGGCGACAACGTCATCCTTGTCGATAATGGCGACATCCTGCAAGGACAACCCACGTGCTACTACTTCAACTACGTCGACACCGCTTCAACCAATGTAGCTGCCGATGTCATCAACTATATGAAGTACGATGCCGAGACTTTCGGCAATCATGACGTTGAGACGGGACACGCCTGCTACGACAAGTGGATCAACGAGGTGAAATGCCCGATGCTGGGTGCCAACATCATTAATACGGCAACGGGCAAGCCCTATGTGCCCCCCTACACCATCCTGAACCGACAAGGAGTGAAGATTGCCATTCTCGGAATGATCACACCAGCCATTCCCAACTGGCTCACGGAGGACATCTGGAGCGGCCTGCAATTCGAAGATATGGTGGTTTCGGCACGCAAATGGATGGAGCACCTGCAGAAGAACGAGAAGCCCGACATCGTCATCGGACTCTTCCACAGCGGCAAGGATGGTGGCATCAAGACGGATGAATATGAGGAAGATGCTTCGCTGCGCGTAGCCCAGGAAGTGCCTGGCTTCGACATCGTGCTCTTCGGCCACGACCACACTCGCCATAACTCTGTGGTTATGAACTGCGAAGGCAAACCCGTCACCTGTCTCGATCCCGCCAACAATGCCATCACGGTTGCAGATGCAGAGGTGGAGGTAACGCTGCGAAAGGGCAAAGTTGTCTCGAAAAACATCAAGGGCAACCTCGTCGATGTTGTCGATGAGCCCATCGACGAAGCATTCATGGCACATTTCCAACCACAAATTGAGAAAGTCAACAACTTCGTGAATCGTCAGATTGGTGTGTTCAAGAACAGCATCTACACCCGCGACTGCTTCTTTGGCAACTCGGCATTCAACGACTTCATCTTGAACCTGCAGCTGCAGATCACGGGCGCCGACATCTCTTTCAATGCTCCGCTCTCCTTCGATGCCTCCATCAACGAGGGTCCAGTTTTTGTCAGCGATATGTTTAACCTCTATAAGTTCGAGAACCAGCTCTACGTGATGCGCCTCACGGGTGAGGAAATCCGCAAGCATCTCGAGATGAGCTACGACCTATGGGTGAACACGATGACATCTCCCGACGATCATCTGCTGCTCCTCAGCGAAAGCACCTATGGCGACCAGCAACGACTAGGATTCAAGAACTTCTCCTTCAACTTCGACTCTGCTGCAGGCATTGACTATGAGGTGGATGTAACGAAGCCCGACGGACAGAAGGTGCGCATCCTTCGCATGAGCAACGGCGAGCCTTTCGACGAGGCACGCTGGTATAAAGTTGCCGTCAACAGCTATCGTGGCAACGGTGGTGGCGAACTCCTCACACAAGGAGCCGGCATTCCTCACGATGAGCTCGACAAGCGCATCATCTGGCGCAGCAAACGCGATCAGCGCTACTATCTCATGAAAGAAATTGAGCGCATGGGAACCGTCGACCCGCAGCCGAACCATAACTGGCGCTTCGTGCCTGAAGAATGGGTGAAGCCTGCTGCAGAGCGCGACCGTCAACTTCTCTTCAAAAGGTAAGTTTCTATTCAAAGAATAAGATTCTCGCAGAAAGTAAGTTTCTCTTCAACGCATATCCCTTATCCACGCCTCCAACTACATGGAAAAGAAACTTTGGTTCGTGTTTTGCAAAGGCGACCTGATGCTTGAGCGCCAGGAAGACGGCAGCTATGGTATTCCCTTTGCTGAAGAGCCTCCGGTGGAGACCAAGCCTTGGACAACGGTCCACACCATCACTCCATTTCCCGATGGAACGCCCGTGCGCACCTATGCCATCGACATGCCTGTCATCGACCATCCTCGTTACGAGATGTCACCCTTACGGCAGTCGTATGCCAAAATCAGCCTCGACCTCTATCAGAAAGCAGGAAAGTGCCAGGAGATTCTCTATTGGGACCAGAACACGAAGTTTTGCGGTGTGTGTGGCGCTCCGATGAAGCTGCATACCGAAATCTCGAAGCGATGCACGGAGTGCGGTAAGGAGGTGTGGCCGCAGCTGGCTACCGCCATTATCGTACTCATCCGCCGTGAAGACAAGGTGCTGCTGGTGCATGCCCGCAATTTCCGCAGCGATTTCTATGGACTTGTGGCGGGTTTCGTAGAGACTGGCGAGTCACTCGAAGAGGCTGTCGTCAGAGAGGTGCGCGAGGAAACGGGACTCGAAATCGAGAACATCCGCTATTTCGGTTCACAGCCTTGGCCCTACCCTTGCGGACTGATGGTTGGCTTCTTTGCTGATTATGCCGGCGGCGAGATTCATCTGCAGAAGAGCGAACTCTCGGCAGGCGGATGGTTCACAAAGGACAACCTTCCGCATATCCCCGAAAAGCTCAGCATCGCCCGCCGTCTCATCGATACGTGGCTGGAGGAATGATACAAGAAACTAGAAACCTGAAACTAGACGCTCGACCCGCAGGGGCGCTTTCGTAGCGAAGCGGAGAAAGAACTTGAAACTAGAAACTTGAAACTAGAAACTAAGAACTCCCTTCTACAACTCTTCCTCTCTGATGTTTGGCAAGAAATAAGCTACAATGCCAAGCAAGGGAAGAAATGCTGTGAGTTGGAAAACATATTGAATATTCGTGAGGTCGGCAAGCCAGCCAAAGAGTGCTGAGCCAATACCGCCGAGACCGAAGGAGAGGCCAAAGAAGGCGCCCGAAATCATCCCAACACTACCTGGGAGCAACTCGGTGCCATAGACGAGAATCGCCGACATTGCCGATGACATGACCATTCCGACCAGCACGGCAAGCACAATGGTCCATGCCAAGTTGCAATACGGCAATAGCAGAGCAAATGGCGACGAGCCGAGAATGCTTCCCCAGATGACGTACTTCCTGCCGTATCGATCACCGACTTCACCGCCGATGAGCAAGCCGATGGCCGTAGAAACCAAGAATGCAAACAGCACATATTGCGAAGCACCTACCGAGAAACCGAACTTATCAATCATGTAAAAGGTGAGATAACTCTGGATGTTGGCCGTATAGAAGTCCTTCGAGAACATCAACACCAAGAGAACCACCAAGGCAATGACAATCTGACGACGCGTCAGGTTGTTTTTGTTTTCTTGTAACACCACCTCGTTCCGACCCGCGCTGGGAACAACCTTGGCTGCCTGCTTCGCGAGTTGTTTTTGATACCAGCGTCCTATGCGCGAAAGCACCCACACCGCAACAACTGCCAACAATGCGAACCAGCGAATGCTGCCCTGTCCGTGAGGAACTACAATGAGCGCTACGGCTACCGGTCCAAAGGCACGACCGACGTTGCCGCCAATCTGGAAGATGGACTGCGCCATTCCCTTCGCCCCACCCGATGCCAGACGAGCAACCTTCGACGACTCGGGATGCAACACCGACGAGCCTACCCCCACAAAGGCTACCGATAACAACACTGCCGGGAAACTATTGGCAACAGAGAGCAGTAGCAAACCTGTCAGCGTGAAACACATGCCCACCACTAGTCCATAGGGACGCGGGTGTTTATCGGAATAGTAGCCCACCAGCGGCTGTAGCAAGGACGACGTAATCTGATTAGTCAGCGTGATGGCACCGACCTGTACGAAACTCAGCCCCAACGATTCTTTAATCATTGGGTAGATGGAAGGTATCACAGACTGGAACATATCGTTCAACAAATGTCCCAGGCTGACCATCAACAAAACAGAGAAGGTAGCATTCTTTCTATTCATCAGCGCTGACTTGCGGTGACTGACAATTCAAAATATCCCTATGGATTCCTCTATAAGTGAAACGCTTATTTCGTTTCCCGGTGGATAACGGTGCCGTTTGCCTGATGAGTGGCAAGGACGAGCACTTCGGCAATCTGCACGTGTGCAGGGGCCTCGGCGGCATAGAAGCACACATCGGCAATATCGTCGCCCGTGAGTGGCTTGATGCCATTGTAGACGTTATCCGCCCGCTGCTTGTCACCATGAAAGCGCGTCACGCTGAAATTAGTTTCTACAAGACCGGGCTTCACATTGGTCACTCTGAGCGGTGTCTCGGCAAGGTCGATGCGCAGCCCGTCGGAGAGAGCCTTCACGGCAGCCTTCGTGGCACAATACACATTGCCGTTAGCATAGGCGGCATCGCCTGCCACACTACCTATATTAATAATGTGCCCGCAACCGCGTTCCACCATACGGGGCACCACCACTCGCGTCATCGTGAGCAGCCCCTTGATATTGGTGTCGATCATCGTGTCCCAATCGTTGTAGCTTCCTTGATACTCTTTCTCCAATCCGAGGGCGAGTCCAGCGTTGTTGATAAGTACATCGACGCCTTCAAAGCCTCCCTCCGCAAAAGAGCCTTCCCACAGCGAATCAACAGCCGTCGTTGCTGCTTCGCGGTCGCGCACATCAAATAGTAGTGTCTTCACAACGGCTCCCGCGCCTTCCAACTCCTTGCGAAGTGCATCAAGTTTCTCTTCATTACGTCCCGTCAGCACCAGCCGATATCCGCCACGGGCAAAGCGGCGTGCGCAAGCTTCCCCAATTCCACTTGTCGCACCAGTAATCAATACAGTTCTTTTCATTTTCTAAGTTTTTGTTTGCAAAGATAACACTTTTTCTGCAAAAAAAACTAACACTTTACAAAAAAGAAATCGCACACTTGAATTGTTTTGTGTACGATTTCCTTTGAAATATGTAATTGTGGATATAGTAATCAACAAGTCAGCTGTTTATTCATCCCATAAGTTTCTCGAACCAGGACCACTGAAATTGTCGTCGTCGAAGTTGAAATCCCTTGCGCCTTGCTCGTCGCCTTCTTCTTTATGAATAGAAAGATAGAGATCCTGCATAATTTCCGTTGCAGAGGCACAAGCCACCATTTCTATGATAGGTTTGATATATGACGTCTTATTCATTTTAGTGTCTGTTTTATATTATTTGATTACCTTCCTACCATTAACAATGTAGATGCCCTTTTGTGGATTCTCTACCTTGCGGCCTTGCAAGTCGTAATACTGCTCCTTTTCGGGGAATATGAATTCAATGTTATTAACATTATCAGTTTCATCACCATACCAAATCACCTTTGCAGCTCTGGCATCATTCACATATTCTGAAGGAACCACAGCAAAGGCTTTATTTGAAGACAACTCCTTAGAATACTGATAGAATCCCAATTTCTCGTGATCACTGTTCACAGAAAGCACGTAGAATTCGTGACCTTCATCTTCATAAGCGCTTGGGAAAATAGCCTCACCATTCAGTTTGATATATCCTTGCAGAGGCCAATATGCGGCATCTGGATCTACGTCTGTTGATACTGGAAGGAGACGATTTGCCTTGGCGTCACCTGGTGTGGAACATTCCAAAATAACAGCTCGCTTTCCAAGTATAGTACTTCCAGCAGGTATCTCCGAAAGGTAAACACGACCATTGCGAATATTCTCCTCTACATTGTCCTTGTCGATATAATATGCATTTACACCATCCATCAGCTTATAGCCGAAAGATGTATAGAGTGTTGTGTAGTATTTCTGTTCACCATTGTGCGTCTTTGTAAAATAGCTCTTTGGAGCCATACCGAAATAGTATTCGTCCATAGAATCCTCATCGATAATTTCTATATCCCAAAGTGCATTGGCATCGTCATTTACCTTAAAGCGAATGCCTGAGTCGTCGTTTCGCAGGTAAAGACGTGTTGAATTACCTTGATTACTAAACACTATATAGGCTTTATAGCCATTGGCAGTGTATTCAAGATTCATATGACCGAGCTCACTTGTGATTATTTTTTCATGAACGTTGACACCTTGTGCCAAAAGATGAAGTCCTGTCATTCCTTGGTGTCCATCATCTTCACCAGAGAGGAAAAAAATGGTGCTGGGATCTGATGTCTCAGAAGTTGATGCAACAGTAGACATACTGTTTAGTATGAAATATACCTCACTACTACTACCAGAACCTTCTTCTTGCCGACTTGCAGGTTGATCGCCAATCACGGATAGATACCTATTAGTCTGCTTATTCTTAATGCGACAAAAAACTCCCTTAGTTTCAACAGGGTCACTAAAATAGGCTGTGTATGTCGTTTTTACAGTCGTTGCCGTAACTCTCATCTCTGCAGTACTATTCTGTACTATTTCCTCCGTACCCCCTTCCTCAGTTTTTGTCCAATAAAGGAACTTCACTCCTTGAAGGGTTATTCTAGGAATTGCAGTGATTGTTACAACCTCTCCTGCCACATTATTAATATTGTTGATTGTCACACTTCCATAATTGGAATTTGCACTTACAACTTTTACCATTCCATTGTCTAATACAAAATTGGCAGTAATCGTATATCTCTGTCCAGTATTATTTGTTGTATTAGAACGTAATGATACTGACGTATGATTATTAGCAGGATCTGCTATTGAGGAATTCGTTGAAGGATTCAGCGTCCAGTTTTGAAAAACATAACCTTGTGCAGGCTTAGCATATACATAGAGAGTCTTTTGGGCAAAACCTTGTAGAAAAACCGTTTCTGAGAAAGACCTACCATTAATAGAATTTTCATAAGTCACACCTTCTACAATACCTTCAGAATTTGTTGTAAGATTTGTTTCTGACAAATAAACCGTACCTGAGCCTGTTTTTCCAACACTCACAGAATACCTGTAAGTGCTGAACAACAAGTCAAATGCCCATGTCTGTTGCGATACACCTAGCCAAAGTGCAACGAGCATGAATAGCTTGTACCAAGATTTTAATTCTTTCATTTTCATTTAATATTTGTTTTTGTTATTAATTATTTTTTTCCTATAATCAAGATAGTTGTTCATACAACGAATGGCCAAAGTGGCGGTAATGAGCTGATGGGGCAGGTCGAGTTGGGCGACAAATGGAGTAAGGGCAAGAAAGGCTGCAAGAATCAGCACATAAAACAAATATATGTTACCGAAACTCTTCCTTTTGTGCAACCCAACCCACAATATGAAAGGCAGCGGATTCAGAGGCACGAGATACCAATTCCATTGCATATGAAACACATCGCTGCCAAGAGTGACCAGCAGGAGCAGTGTCCCTGCCAGCGTCTGCGCCACAAAAAGGACACGGTCGAACCATCGTGCGGGTCGTTTCCACCCCAGCAACCATTCTAGCAACGTAACAATGACACAGATCAAGAGCAAGAGAGAGAACACAATAGTGGGCGAAAATGCTGAAGCTTCACAAATCTTTTTCGTCGGCAAAAGATGCTGTCCATCACTCTTAAGCACAGGTCTCTGTTCGCTTGTTGCCATATTGACAAACGATGCTTCTCGCAATGCATTCGGTAAATTCTCTGGACAAAGACGAGCTACGAAATCAAATTGGTCTCCACAAGCTGCTCCACCGAAAGTAACAAACACAAACTCTGCCCAAGGAGACTGTCGAAGGTCATGTCGCAATTCGTCTCCGTTATTGCGAAAAGCCCCCTCCATTTGCCTATTCCACATGATACTGTCACCCTCGATAGCTATTTCCAAATCGCGTTCAAGCATCGACACACAATTGTTGCGAAGAGAGAATCTCCAGCACTCACCCTTGGCAACATCTTCATCGAGCAAACGCCAAAGGTTTTGCTTTTGACGATGGCTGAGGTTCAGTTCGTATTGTGTTAGGCCACGATTACTTTTTTCGATTCCGTCAAAAAAGACACCAGATGGTACCGAGGCAAAACGCGCCTTAGACTTTCCCATGAAGAAAGTCACAAAACCACTTACATTAGGATCACTCTCAAACGTAAATACATAATCTAGGTGATATGCTGGGCATTGCATGCGCAGGGCAGCATGGCCGAAAACGGAATAGAAAGAGTTGGAGGGAGTAACAATTAGAAGGCTAGCGGTAACAAAATTACTGCTGTCTGCCAACACCTCTATAGAAGGATCGGGCAATGGGCCATCATAGCCATCAACAGCTTGTGCTGAAGTTGTCTTTATCCCAAATAGCATCAGTAAGCAAAGAATGACTAACCAGCCATTCTTCCATACTTCATTAATGATTTTCTCCCAAAACAATCCTCTCATTTTATTGTCTTACTGCTATGACGATGCAAAATTACTACTTTTTCTTGGTATCACAAACAATATGTAAAGAAAAATGCAGATTATTCGAGAATAATTATAATCGTAAAGTAGGAATCGACAAGAAAAACCGTGAATTTTCCCAATAAATTCACGGTTATTACTGAAATTTAATAAAGAGATAAAGTAAATTCAAACGATGAAGCGCACTAAAGCTCCATCAGTATCTGCACGATGCGCTCTGCTGTACGACCATCCCATCGGTCGGGCAGCGCTCCGGGCTTCCATTCGCCACGCACCATCTTCGCCACCATCTCGCCAAGCAGTTGGGCATCTTCTCCCACAAGCTCGTTGGTGCCAATCTTCACGGTTTCAATGTGCTCGGTATAGCTGTTCAGCGTGATACAAGGAACGCCATTGAACGTTGCTTCCTCTGCCACATTGCCCGAGTCGGTGATGATGCCGCGGGCATGAGCCGTGAGCCAGCCGAACTCCAGATAGCCAAGGGATGGATGAAGGGCAAAGGACGATGGCTGAAGGTTCGGCATGTCGGCAAGAATTCCTTCCACAACCTCGGCAGTTTTTCCACGCAAGGGTGCGATGATGGGCATTCCTTGAGCATTCTCCACCATAGCCTCAATCATACTATACAGATTGTCACGGTCGGCCAAAAGGGCATGACGATTCAGGGTGAAGACAAGGTATTCACGCTCCTTGTAGGCATCCATGAATGCGGGTTTCTTCAGTCGGTTGAGGTTAAAACGCAGGGTATCCATCAGGATATTACCAACGGTATAGATTTTCGACAACTCGGCACCTTCGCGTGTAGCAATCGAATTCGCCCCCATGCCAGCAGTGAAGAGCAGGTCGGAGAGTCCGTCGATAACAAGACGATTGATTTCCTTTGGCATCTTGATATCGAAGGAACGAGTGCCTGCCACGAGGTGAGCCAGACGGATGCCTTGCTTCTTCGTCACAATGGCAGCTGCCATCGTTGATGCAAGGTCGTCGACAACAATCACTGCATCGGTTTTGTTCTCTTGCAGATAGCGCTCAAAGGCCGACATCACCTGTCCTGTCAGCTCGTTGAGGTTCTCACACACAACGTTCAGATAGACCTGCGGCGGTGCAATCTGCAGGTCGTCGAAGAGCGACGCCTCCAACGTGGGATCGTCCTTCGAACCGGCATAGACCAGCGTGTAATCTACATCGCGCCCATGGGCTTTGGCATTCTCTACGGCCCTAACAATCGGGGCCACCTTGATAAAGTTCGGGCGTGCGCCCGCAACGATACAGATGTTCATAGTTTCGAGATTATGGATTCAGTTGCAAATTTAAGCAAAAAAATCCGAATAACAAGCCTATGGGAACAAGATTTTTCGTTTTTTCTTTAGTCGAGCAACTTGATGTACTTACCATCGACGACGATGCTGCCGTTTTCTTGCATCTCCTTCAGGCAGCGCAACAACGAATATTTTTGAATGCCGAAGTGGTCGGCCAATGCCTGACGCGACATCGGGACGAGGATGCGGTCGGTCTGTTGTCGCTTGCGTTCCTCTTTCAGGAACAAAGTCACTTTCTCCCTGACATTCATCGACAGCATACCAACCTTCTTGGTCAGGAAACTCACGATGTTCGACACGATGCGAATGTAGTTCTTGGCTATGCGTGGGTCGCTTTCGATGAGAAACTCGATGTCCTGAGACTGCAGGCGGAACACCTGCGTTTCCTGCACCGCCTCCACGGTAACGGGGTAGCGTTTGTCGTTGGCAAAGAGGAATGCAGGCGCAAGCATGTTGCCAGAATGAAACATTGTGATGCGGATGATGCGCCCCGAAGGTCCCATCAGACTGGCCGACACCTCTCCACTGACGACGATGTGGGCATGCATACATTGTTCACCAGCCAACAGAATGAGCTCACCCTTTCGATAGCTCTGTACGCGATAGCGCACTGTGTGCATCATCTCGATAATTTCCTCCCTGCTGATTCCTGCAAAAAGCGGACACGCGGCCAGCCCGTCTAATGTCTCAATGTTCATACTATCAGAATTTTGTTTGAGCGCAAAGATAAAAATAAACTGTGAATAAATCTAAACATTAACAATCTTTATAACCTTTCGTAACATTTGTGACCATCTAACATCCTCATTTATGAGTACATTTGCAAACAAATGTAATCTTTACGAAGGAAACATGAAAATACTTGATAAGTTCATAGGGATGTTCAGTTATCGCGAGAAAGTTGGCCTGTTGGTTGCTGCCGGCGTCATCGTGGGCTTGGGTGGGCTCTTCATGTATCTACTGCGTGCCCACACATATTTCATTGGCGACGATCCTGCAGCCTGTGTCAACTGTCATATTATGACACCATATTATGCCACGTGGAGTCATTCGTCACACGGACGCGATGCGACTTGCAACGATTGCCACGTGCCCCATCAGAACCTAGCCATGAAATACGGTTTCAAGGCCATGGACGGTCTGAAGCATACTGCTTATTTTGTCGGTCACTCAGAGCGTCAGGCCATCATGGCTGAGGACATGAGTGCCGAAGTCATTATGGACAACTGCATACGCTGCCACACACAACTGAACCAGGAATTTGTGAAAACCGGCCGCATCAGCTACATGATGGCAAAGCGTGGCGAGGGCAAAGCCTGTTGGGACTGCCATCGTAATGTGCCGCATGGAGGCATGAATTCGCTCATGGCAACACCCAATGCCGAATCTGTGACCCCACTGCCTCCTAGCCCTGTTCCCGACTGGCTACAGAAACTTCTCACCAAGAACTCAAGATAGCCTGAGACATCTTGCTGTTTGAAACATAAGAAATGAATCATCAAAAAAAATAGATATTATGGAAAAGAAATTGAAGAAATGGCAAGGCTGGGCGCTCTTCGGAGGCGCTATGGTTGCAGTATTTCTGCTGGGACTCATCGTTTCATCACTTATGGAACGACGCGCTGAAGTAGCCAGCGTTTTCAACAACAAACGCACGGAGTTCACCGACTCCATCATTGCTCAGAACGAACGATTCAAGGCCGACTATCCACGTGAGTACGAGACATGGTCGATGACCGAAGACACATCGTTTAAGTCAAAGTACAACTCATCCCAAGAAGTCGACGTTCTCGAAGCACGTCCCGAGATGGTTGTGCTATGGGCAGGCTATGCCTTCTCGCGCCACTACAACACCCCACGCGGCCACAAGCATGCACTTGAGGACATGCGCAAGATCCTGCGCACAGGAAATCCCGGCATCGATGGTGATGGCGATATGCAGCCCGCCACTTGCTGGACTTGCAAGGGTCCCGACGTGCCACGTATGATGCGCGAGCTTAGCGACTCGAAGTCGGTCTTCGACCCAGCAAACTTCTATGCAAAGAAATGGAGTGAGCTTGGTGCGGAAGAGGTAAACACCATTGGCTGCTCCGACTGCCACGATGCTCGAACGATGGATCTGCGTCCTGCCCGTCCTGCCCTCTACGAGGCCTGGGCACAGGTAGGGAAGGATGTGCGCAAGGCCAGCCATCAAGAGATGCGCTCGCTTGTTTGCGCCCAGTGCCACACGGAGTACTACTTCATCAAGCCCGACGATCCGAAAAACCCGGGCAAGGCCAACTATCTGGTATTCCCGCAGCACTACGGCATGACTTGCGAGGCTGCAGAGAAATGGTTCGACGAGATTGAGTTCTATGATTATATCCACCCGCTATCGGGCACGAAGATTCTGAAAGCCCAACACCCCGGATACGAGATTGCCCTACAGGGCATCCACGGCCAGCGCGGTGTGAGTTGTGCCGACTGCCACATGCCTTACAAGCAGGAGGGAGGCGTGAAATACACCGACCACCATATCATGTCACCGCTGGCCAATATCGACCGCACGTGTCAGACTTGCCACCGACAGGATGCAGAGGTGCTGCGCCAGAATGTCTACGAACGTCAAGAGAAGTGCAACGAGGTTCGCGACCGTGCCGAGCAGGAACTGGCTCGTGCACACTTCGAGGCAAAGTTCATCATCGAAAAAGGTGCCTCCGAAGCCGAAATGAAACCCATTCAGGCACTCCTCCGCAAGAGTCAGTGGCGCTGGGACTATGCCATTGCTTCACATGGTGCCACCTTCCATGCTCCACAGGAGGTGACGCGCCTGCTTTCACACTCCGTCGACTTCGCCCAGCAAGCCCGCCTGCTCATCGCTAAAGTAGCTGCCAAGCACGGACACATCGGCGACATCCCCGTTCCCGACTATTCCACCAAGGCAAAGGCGCAAGCTGCCATAGGACTTGACATGCAGAAGCTCAACAGCAAGAAGCAGCAATTCCTCGAGACTGTCGTTCCGAAATGGATTGAAGAAGCCAAGAAGAATGGTAAACTCATTGAAATCTAAACCCATAGAATGCATCCACCCTGAAAAGGCAGGCCGATTATCATAGCCTGCCTTTTTCTCTACCTCTGTTTTCTATGATGATTGCAAATTATTAGACAGAAATGATTTGCATATGATTTATTTTGATTATCTTTGTCGCACAGAAACTTACACGTCCAAAGGGCCTTACCCGCAGGGCACTTTAATTTAACAACTTATGTGGAATAAACCTTGGAACATGAAGGAAGGCTTCGTCATCGGCGCTGGCCTCATCGTAGCCGGATTGCTGCTTGAGCTGACCGTCGGACCGGTGGTATGGGATGCCTTCACCTGGCCTGCCAACGGCCTTGTGCTGGCGGGCTTCGTCGCGATGATCGTCGCCATGCACCTGCTGCGCCGCCGCGTCTATGCCTTCCGCTTCCTTTCTATCTACCACGCTGCTATTCCTGCGATGTGCTATGCCGTTGTGCTCACCATCATCATGGGACTCACCCGCCAGACTGTCAACGGCACGTGGATCAACAACATGCTGACGTTCTGGCCCTTCGTGCTTATCTATGTCTACGTGGCCGTCATCCTCGGTCTCGTCGTGCTGAAGACCCCACTCACCACAAGGTCCACGAGCAAGATTGTGGCAGGGCTCTTCCATCTCGGTCTGTTCATCACGATGACTACTGCCACGCTGGGCAATGCCGACATGCAACGCATGAAGATGATTGTTGCCAAAGGTGAACCCGAGTGGCGGGCCCTCGACCAGCAGGGACGTGTGAAGGAGATGCCGCTGGCTATCGAGCTTCAGGAGTTCATCATGGAAACCTACGACGATGGCTCGCCCCGACGTTTCGCCTCGCAGATAGAGATTCTCACGCAGTCGGGGAAGAAATACCAAGCCACCGTCGACGTCAACAAACCAGCCGAGGTGGAAGGCTGGAAGATCTATCAGTACGGCTACGACACACAGGCCGGTGCACAAAGCAGTATCAGCATCCTGGAGCTGGTGAGCGACCCATGGCTGCCCTATGTCTACATCGGCATCTTCATGATGTTGGGCGGCGGACTGTTGATGTTCATCACTGGAATGAGAAGAAAGGAGGAACAGGCATGACTTGGAATCAATTCATCTATTTCGCCCTTGCAGCCGTGTTGCTATGGGCCATCGGCGCCTATGCCGCCTGGCGCGACAACCGCCCGTTGCCAGTGTTCAACCTCCCCTACCGCACGCTGGCCTATGCCGCCACCATTGCCGGACTGCTGGTGTTCTTCAGCTTCATCCTTTCGTTCTGGATTTCGCTGGAACGCCCACCCCTTCGCACGATGGGCGAGACGCGCCTGTGGTATTCGTTCTTCCTGCCACTCGCAGGACTGATGGTCTACTCGCGCTGGAAATACAAGTGGATACTCTCTTTCTCCACGTTGCTTGCCCTAGTGTTCATCTGCGTAAACCTCTTCAAACCGGAGATACACTCCAAGACACTCATGCCTGCGCTGCAGAGCCCGTGGTTTGCCCCACACGTCATCGTCTACATGTTCGCCTATGCCCTGCTCGGTGCCGCCACGCTTATGGCGTTGTTCATCCTCGTAAAAGGCAAGTCGCTGCCCGATGCCCAGACGGGTCGCGGCAAAGAATTTGAGATTACCGACAACCTCGTCTACATTGGCTTTGCCTTCATGACATTCGGCATGCTCTTCGGAGCACTCTGGGCCAAAGAGGCTTGGGGACACTACTGGTCGTGGGACCCCAAGGAGACTTGGGCTGCCATCACCTGGTTTAGCTACCTCGTCTATATCCACTACCGCCGATTGCCACTCCTACCCACAGACGAGCCGCCAGCCACGCACCAAGGCAGCTTCCAAAACCCGCGATGGGCACTCTTCATGCTCCTCATCGCCTTCGTGCTTCTTCAGATGTGTTGGTGGGGCATCAACTATCTGCCCAGCGCCATCGGCAGTTCAGTACATACCTACAGCTAATCAAAAAACAAGCACCATCATGATGCAGAAACTATTGACAGCAGCCCTGCTGATAGCCCTGCCCGTAGTCAACGGCATGGCACAGCAAAGGAAATACGTCGTCGACGTACAGGCCCACCGAGGAGGCATGGGACTCCTCCCCGAGGAATCGCTCGAGGCCATGCTCAACGCCGTAGACCTGGGAGTGAACACGCTAGAGATGGACCTCTGCGTCACAAAGGATAAGAAGGTGATTCTCTCACACGATAAGTATTTCTCACACCGCTTCACAACCCGTCCCGATGGAACGCCCGTCATGGAAGGCGAGCCCAGGGAATACTTCTGGCACATGCCCTACGACTCTGTGGCAAGATACGATGTGGGCCTCAGGCAGAATCCCGACATGCCTGAGCAGCAGACCGTTGCCACTCCCAAGCGACTGCTGGCCGATGTCGTAGCAGCCGTGGAAGCCTACACCGAGGCGAGAGGTCTTGCACCCATGCACTACAACATAGAAATCAAGTGCGACCCCGACCAAGCCGGAGGCATCGAAGGCCGCGACTGGCCTGAATACCACGAGTTCGTAGACATCTGCATAGCGGCACTCGACGCGCTGAATCTCGGCGACAGACTCATCATACAAACCTTCGACACTCGTTCCCTCAATTACATCAACGAGCGTTATCCCGGCCACCACCTGTCTTATCTGGTTGGAGGCGGCAGCGGCACCTATGAACAAATTATGAGTCGGCTGAACTTCACGCCAGAATGGTTCAGCCCCGCATGGACGATCATGGACCAGAACATGGTGGACCGCGCCCATGCCGATGGCATGAAAATCGTCACCTGGACTGTTGATGAGAAGGAACAAATGCGCCGCGTCATCGATATGGGCGTGGAAGCCATCATCAGCAACTACCCCAACCGCCTGCTAGAGGTCGTTGCCGAGTATTGAAGGGGCCAACACTTCATGCCTTTTGCTCCCCAACCTCGCTCACATAACAAGCAAGGAATGTATTTCCTGCAATGCCTTTTTCCCCGACTTTTATAAAAAAACGGCACAAAAGGCATTGTCATTCAGTTTTTTTTCGTAACTTTGCACAGATACAAAAACAAAATGTGACCCCCATGAAAGAACCTAATGACATGAACCGCCGCAAATTCCTGAAACAACTGGGAATAGGTACTGCATCGGCAATAGGACTGATGGTCCTGGAGCCCCTACGAGCATTTGCCGACGAACCTTCGCTGGCCGCCAAGCGCATGCAGGGTCCACTCGGCGATGGAGGCATGACCTATCGTGTGAACCACCACTCGGGCGACAAAGTGTCGCTGCTGGGCTTCGGTATGATGCGCCTGCCCAGAAGCCAGGAGGAGGTGAACAAGATGGTGGACTATGCTATTGAGCACGGTGTGAACTATTTCGACACGGCTCCTGCCTATGGAAACTCTGAGGATGTGACGGGCATCGCCCTGAAACGCCATCCGCGTGAGTCGTACTATATCGCAACAAAGATGTCGAACCAGCGCAGGAACGTACAGAGCTTCGAGGAATCGAAGAAGATGTACGAGCGCTCGTTCAAGCGTCTACAGGTAGACTATATCGACTATTACCTGATGCACTCCATCGGTGGTAGCGGCATGGACGACTTCCGCCCGCGCTTCATCGACAACGGATTGCTCGACTTCCTCGTCAGCGAGCGCAAGGCAGGCCGCATTCGCAACCTCGGCTTCTCCTATCACGGAAACGTGGAGGTCTTCGACTGGCTCATCGACCACAACGACGAATACCACTGGGATTTCGTGCAGATTGAGCTGAACTACGTGGACTGGCGACATGCCTCGCTGGGCAATGGCGGCTGGAAGAAAGATGCCGACGCGGAGTATCTCTACAATAAACTCGAGAAGGCCGGCATACAGGCGGTGGTGATGGAACCGCTGCTGGGAGGCCGTCTGGCAAAGATTCCCGAGGAGTTCAGCGATCAGCTGAAGGCTGTACGACCGCAGGACACACCCGCCACATGGGCTTTCCGCTGGGTGGGCTCGCTGCCCAACATCTTAACTACGCTGAGCGGCATGTCGGCGATGGCACATCTAGAGGAGAACGTGCGCACCTTCTCACCTCTCGACCCCTGCACGGAGCAGGAGAACGCCTTGCTGGCACGCATCGCCGACGGCATGAGCGGCTATCCCACCATTCCCTGTACGGCCTGTCGCTACTGCATGCCTTGCCCATACGACGTAGACATTCCCGGCAACTTCGCCTACTACAACGACGCGGTGAACAAAAAACTGCTGCCCCTGCCCGATAAGTCGTCGCCCGACTACGCCAAGCGTGCTACCGAGTTCAAGAAAGGTTATAAGAAAGCCATCGACAAGAAGGCTTGGGCTGACAAGTGCATGGACTGTGAGGAGTGCTTGAAGAAGTGTCCGCAGCAAATCCGCATCCCCAACCAGATGGAACGCATCGTGGAATTGCTGGGATAGGTTTTAGTGGAGAGTGGAGAGTTATGTCACTTCGTTCCATGACTTTTGTCACGACTTGGCTGAGTTGATGCGAGCATCACTCAGCGCTCGCTGCTCCAAAAGTTCTTTCTCCAATATGCTACAAAAGGCAAGCTCAACGATTCAATTTCTACAAGCCTTTTTAGGGCTGCAAACACATAACCCAGGGCGATGCCCTGGGTTTTTGTATGGGGAATGATATGCTATTCTTACCTTTCGTTATTTATACATTATCTAAAAAATTTGAGGGCGATCAATCGACCGCCCTCAACCAACACAAAAACTAAACTAGACTTAACTAAACTAATGTGGGAATTTCACAACCCCCTGCATTATTGAGTGCAAAAATACTAAATTATTTCTATATTCGCAAACTTTGGAGTGTTAAATAATGCATTTTCAAAATTTATTTACAATTTCGAGGCTTTATTCAACAAATACTGGTCGAAAACCACCATTGCGGCCATTGCTTCTACAATGGGAACGGCTCTGGGCAGCACACACGGATCATGTCGGCCGCGTGCCTCGAGCATAGCAGGACGAGCGTCATGGTCAACGGTGGGTTGTGGGCGAAGGATAGTTGCCACGGGCTTGAAAGCCACTCGGAAATAGATGTCCTCGCCATTGCTAATGCCACCTTGTATGCCACCACTGTTGTTGGTTTTGATGCTTGGACGACCTGCGGTATCAGGTTCGAAGAGGTCGTTCTGCTCGCTGCCCTTCAGGTGAGCACCACTGAAGCCCAGCCCATACTCAAAACCTTTGGCGGCATTGATGCCAAGCATGGCATAGCCCAGACAAGCATGCAGCTTTCCGAACTCCGGTTCGCCCAGGCCCACGGGACAGCCTTTCACCACACAAGTGACGGTGCCGCCAATGGTATCGCCATCGGCCTTCACGGCCATGATGAGTTCTTCCATCTGACGGGCTTTCTCCTCGTCGGGACATCTGACGGCATTGCTCTCGATGTTGCTCAGGTCGTATTTCCTATAGTCATCGTCGAGACGGATGTCACCCACCTGCGAGGTATAGGCCTTGATGCTGATGCCCAGCTGGCGCAAGGCAAGCTTCGCCAAGGCACCTGCCACCACACGCGAAACGGTGATGCGAGCCGACGAGCGCCCACCACCCCGATGGTCGCGATGGCCATACTTATGATAATAGGTGTAGTCGGCATGCGACGGACGGAACAACGAACGCATGTGCTCGTAGTCCTGCGAATGCTGGTTGGTGTTCCTCACGATGAAGCCAATGGGACACCCCGTCGACTTCCCTTCGAACACGCCGCTCAGCAATTCCACCCGGTCGGCCTCCTGACGACTCGTCGTGAGCTGGCTCTGCCCCGGACGGCGCCGGTCCAACTCGGCTTGTATGAAGTCCAGGTCAATATCAATGCCGGCAGGCATTCCGTCGACAACACCGCCGATGGCCTCACCATGACTCTCGCCAAAGGTGGTCAGCGTGAACAACTCTCCAAATGTATTGCGCATAGGAACCTCCCTTTCTCTTTTGTTGATTACGTTCTCACAATGGTTTCTTAGCCCTTGTGGCAGCAGCCTCCCTTGCCGCCGTGACAGCCGGCATCGCCTTCGCCACAGTCGCCTTCGCCACAGTCGCCACCGCCACAGCCACCGCACTGGCCGCAGCCATCGGCGCCCGTGAGCTGGCGGATGAGCCGGTCAACCTCGGCCTCAGTGGCATCACGCGACTCCACCACGCTTCCCACGAACTGCAGGTCGCGGCCTGCCAGCGGATGGTTGAAATCCATCACCACCACGTCGTCGCGAATGTCGAGCACACGTGCCATGAAACGATCGCCCTCCTGGTTCTGCAGGGGCACGATAGCATCAATGCGCACATGCTCATGATCGAACTTTCCGTCGATGCAGAACATCTCCTTCTCCAATTCCACGATGCGCTGCTCGTCGAACTCGCCATAAGCTTGGTCGGGCATCAGCGAGAAGTCGAAGCTGGCACCGGTCTCGAGCTGCTCGAGTTGCTCCTCGAATGCCTTGATGGTGATTCCAAACCCGCTGATGAAGGCAAACGGCTTGTCGGCAGGCACCCTTTCAACCAGGTGACGGCCCGTATCGTCGGAGGCAAACAGGTCGTATGCAACGGCGATGAACTTGTTTTGTTTCTTTTCCATATATATATAAAATAGGTGTAATGAAATTGTTATTTTTTGCCCGTTTTTGATTTCGACTGCAAAGATAATAAAAACTTGGCAGATATTTTGACTTGAGTCAAGAAAAGTGACTGTTTGCGCACACAACAGCCCAAAATGTTTGTTTGGAGTCGAAAAAGTGCTTACCTTTGCACCGTCAAAATGACAAAAGGATAACATTTTTAGTAAGTATTTAGAAAAGTAATTTGGGCCGTGAGGTTCGCTAACTAATCGCCCCGGCCGATTCAGTTCGGCCAAGATGGGGAAAAAGAAAGGTAAAAAGATTTATGAAAAAGATTGTTTTGACATTGGTGGCTCTGCTGAGCATGAACCTGGCTTACGCCGGAACTGGTATGGCAGCCCCTGCAGATGAAGCAAAGGTCTACGACATGAGCGTCAACTACAAGAAGCTGGGCATGTGCCTGGGTCTCGATTACGATCAGATGGACGCCGTGCAGATGATTCACAAGCGCTTCTGCGACGATATGATGGAGGCCGCTGCCGCTGAGAAGGATAAGCAGGAAGAACTGTTAATGAAGGCTGTGATGCGCGATCTGCGCTACATGCACGCCGTGCTTGACAAGCGTCAGTATCGCAAGTATCAGCAACTGCTGAACGTCACACTGCGTAATCGCGGACTTATCAAGTAAGTAAAGAAAGGGTAGAATTATGAAAATGATTAAAGACATGATCAAGGTGGTCATGGCAGGTAATATCCTGATGACCCCGACGGGTATGATTCCCGTAAGTATGGAAAAATAGAGAACAAGCATAGAATAAAGACTTTTTAGTGCGTGATATTTGGGAGTATCAGTTTTTTTTGCTTACTTTGCAAGCATGAAACAACTGGTACTCTCTTTTTTTGTGTTGTTTCTGACCGTGATGGCGGCCAGCGCACAACGTCCACAACTGCATAAACTCTCGCCGATGCTTCGACAAATGGTGGCTCAGCGCGAGACTCCTACCGTGTGTGCCTTCATCCGCATCACCGATGATGCCGATCGGATACTCCGTCAGAACGGCTGCCAGAAGCTGGCGCAGGCGGGCAACATCTACATTGCTGCCATTCCCGCCGACCGGCTAAGTGCTCTTTCGCAGGAACGCAACGTGAGTCGCATCGAGGCTCGGCGCGGCACACATGCGCTGATGGACTCGATGGCCATCCACCTGAATGCGCTGCCCGTCTATGCAGGAACGAGTCTGCCGCAGGCCTTTACGGGCAAGGATGTGGTGATGGGCATCATGGATATCGGCTTCGACCTCACCCACCCCAACTTCTACGACGCCCAAGCCTCGAACTACCGCATCAAGCGTCTGTGGGACCAGATTAGTCCCGACACCATCGGCAGCTCGCTGTTCGTGGGACGCGACTACAGCGGCGAGCGCGAACTACTCGACCTGGGATGCTCCTACGACGGTAAGCAGCAAACCCATGGCACTCACACACTTGGCATCGCAGCGGGCAGTGGCTACAACAGCCCTTATCGTGGCATGGCCTGGGAGAGCGATATCTGTCTGGTGAACAATGCCACCACTGAGGACATCGCACTCATCGACACCGCCGACTACGATAAATACACGTTTGCCACCGATGCGCTGGGCTTCAAATACATCTTCGACTATGCCCAGTCGGTGGGTAAGCCCTGCGTGGTATCGTTCAGCGAAGGCTCCGAGCAGGACTTCTATGGCTATGACGTACTCTACTATGCCATGCTCGACTCGCTGCTCGGACCGGGGCGCATCCTTGTTGCTTCGGCCGGAAACAATGGCAATGTCGTTAACTTCATCCATAAAGAACGGGGACGCGAGCGGGCAGGAACGTTCGTGCAGACGAACATAGACCGAATGAGCCTCACCGCCAAGGCCGATGCACCATTCACGCTTTGCACCACCATCTACAACACGGAGCCTGTCATCATTGAGATTCCTACCGATGAGGTGCTGGCACGTGAGGACTCTTGTTATACTGATTCGGTGCTCATCGACGACCGCATGTACTACATCACACTCACGGCCTATCCCTCGTGTTATATTCCAACAGAGACCTGCTACGACATTGAGTTGCGAGCGCTGGCGAATCTGGGCAGCCACAAACCCTTATCGGTGGAGTTCCTAGGACGCGATGCCGATATCGAGGTCTATCGCAATTCGGGCAATCTGGTCACTAATCCATTGGCGCCTGAGCTATGCGATGCTACCGTGGGACGCACCATCCATTCGCCGTCGAGTGCTCCGCGAGTTATCTGCGTCGGTGCTACGGGCTATCGTACCGGCATCACCAACTATTTGGGCGAATATCGCGAGTTCAACCAAGGCAACGACGGGCGCCGCAGCAGCTATTCGTCGATAGGACCGACCTTCGACGGACGCATCAAGCCCGATGTGATGGCACCCGGCTCGAACATCATTTCTTCCTATAGCAGCTACTATCTGGAGAACAACCCGCAGGCAGGCGACATCCGTTCGGATGTGGAGCACTTCGACTTCCACGGACGCACCTATTCATGGAACAGCAATGCCGGCACATCGATGGCGACGCCTGCCGTAGGCGGTGCTATTGCCCTCTGGTTGCAGGCCAAGCCCACCCTCACACCGGAGGAGGCGATGGATGTCATAGCACACACCAGCAGCCACTACGACGAATCGCTCTCCTACCCTAACAACGAGTACGGCTACGGACAAATCGACGTCTATCGCGGTCTGCTCTACATCCTCGGCATCGATGGTATCGAAGGGCTGTCGCAGCATCAGCCAAAGGCCGTTTCGATACTACCCATTGGGCAAGGCCAACTGCAGTTGCGCTTCGAAGGCAACGAAGGATTGAGCACTCCATCGTTCTCAATACGAATCTTTAACACATCCGGACAACTCGTTAGCACACAATCACTTACGGGCGGACAAGAAGAGTACACCATCGACCTTTCTTCGCTACCTCGTGGCGTCTATGCCGTACAAGTAAACACCGGTCTGCCCGCAACAACCGGCTCCACACTCGTCCGACTATAGCGTCACTTCGTTCCGCAGTTCCGCAGTTTATAGTTTCTGGTTTCTAGTTTCTAGTTTCTGGTTTCTAGTTTCTGATTCATAGCATCTAGTTATGAGTCGAGAAGACAATCGTCGATGGTAATCAAACTCTAAACTCTCAACTCTAAACTCTAAACTCTAAACTCTAAACTAAATCCGCACTTTCCCTACTTTTAGGTATTGTGTGTTTGGCTTTTTCGCCGTACCTTTGCAGACGTCAATCGGCAATCAGTATGGAATAGGTTAGCCAAGCACATAATGTTTTTGTATAATAGAAAAACGCCAGGTTGTCCGTGAGGACAGCCTGGCGTTTGGTTTGTAAGTGCCTATCAGTCAGTAAGTTCCCTGACGGGGAAGGTGAAATAGGTTTCGGGGAACGGCTCATCATCCAACGTGAAGTGCCACCACTCGGTGTCGAGTGCCCGGAAGCCGTGACGCAGCATCGCACGACGCAAGATCATGCGATTGGCGAACTGCTCAGCGGTGATCATCCGGCCGGTAGGACTCTTGCTGTTATCGCCCGTATATTCGCCCGTGTCGGGATTTCCACAGAAGTCGGGATGGCTCTCCGGACCAAACCAGTCGAAGGTGCCACCCATGTCGAGTTCCTTCTCTGTCTCCATGTCGAACAGTGTCAGGTCGACCGTTGAACCGCGCGAGTGACCGCTTTTCGCCATGATATACTGCTGGTCGAACAGCACCGACTTTGGCAGATCAGGATAGAAGAAGTGCTTCATCAGCGTGTCGGGAATCGCCTTCGACCAGCGCACGAAGTGATTAACTCCCTTCTGCGGACGATAAGCATCGTAGATTTTCAGGCGGAATCCCTGCTGCCGCACGTCGTCGCTAACGGCACGTAGGCTGTCGCCGGCCCGCTTCGTTATCAAGGCCGTTGGTTCCTCATAGCCATCGATGCGCTTTCCCACGAAATTATAGGTGCTATAGTAGCGAATCTCCAAAATGGCATCGGGCACGGCATCGGTGAGCATCACAAACTCACTGGAGTCGTCGGCAGCACATACAGCATCACGATCACGGCTCAAGAAATAAGCAGCCACCAGTCCGCCGCAGAGAAAGACCAGCAGGGCTGTCGTAAGTCTTTGTTTATCCATTTTTTAAGGGTATAAAGGGTATAAAGGGGAGAAAAGGGCATAAAGGGACGATACCATATTCAACGCTGACTCTCCCGAACAACAAACTATTCTTCTTCCTCCTCTTCCACCTCCGTTGCAGCCTTCTTGCCGCGTCCGAGCACCCAGTCGAGTAACAAAGCACCCAGCTTGCGTTCCACGCCAGCCTTCGTCAGTGGGATGCCAGTCTGCTTCGTAAACTTCCGTTTCAATCCTGAGATGCCATACTCTTTCTTGATGTACCACCACAGGTCTTTCTTCTGTCTCTTTGCCATAGTTGTTGGTATTATAAGTTTCTAGTTTCAAGTTTCTAGTTTATAACTTCGTTATGACTTTTGTTACGACTCGGCAAAGCTAATGCAAGCATTGCTCTGCACTCGCTGCTCCAAAAGTTCTAGTCTCTTTCTTCCTCTGCAAATTTACGCTTTTTCTCCCGTCCCTGCAAACTTTATCTTTGTTTTTTCTTGATTCTCAATTATTTTGCTTATTTTTGCGGTGTCATTTAGAATAAGAAGACTATGGGCGTAAAGTTTGACCAGCAGATGCAGCAGTTCGTGTTCGATTTCGAGCACGATGGCGCAGAGGACATCGTCAGCTTGACAGGCGATGGCTACCAGGTGGAAGCATTCGGAAAATGCTTCTATTATGGTTATGAATTCTCTGAGCAGGTTGAAAGTTCTGTGCGCACGGCGTTCATCAAGTACGTTAAGTTCACGGAGAACCTTCAGGAAAACCCTGAGCTCACGCAATTCATCAAGAAAGCCATCGATAACCTCAGTCATCACATCAATCTCTATGATTATAATCTGGTGGTGATGCCCGAGTCATCGAGCCGTGTCAACCAGTACATGCTACGCTATCTCTATCGTTTTGCACAACCCACACTTCGAAAGATGGAACTGGTGAAAGCTCTTCCTTCCAGCATTTCTTTCGACATGGATGCTTTCAGCGAACAATATCTGAATGATGTGTTGGAGAATGGCCATCCACGTTACACGGAGAAGCAGAAAGAAGAAGTGAAGCAGTCCATTCAGCAGATGCTCGACCTCATCCACCAAAAGGACTATTTCACGATAGCTAAGGACGTAAAGAAAAGCCGTTTCCGTCCGTATATGATGCAGTTCCTGAAGTTCGCTAACGAAGCCGACGAGCTGCTTTGCAAGACCATTCGTCAGCAAAATGTACTTGTCATCGACGATGTGACCACCAGCGGCTCCACGCTCAACGAGATCCTGCGTACGTTGCGTATCCTCAACGAGGATAACAACATTACGATCTTCAGCCTCATCGGCCGCAAAGACCTGATGGCGGAATCCGTGTAATTATCTTTTCTAAAGCAATAAACGTGCCGTGTTCTTTTCAAAGGAACGCGGCATGTTGTATTACTTTTTTAGCAAAAACGTTCCATGCAAACCATTTTTTTTACATTGTGATTCTAAAAGTCGGAAAAAAATTTGGAGTTTCGAACGATTTACCTTACCTTTGTAGGTTAGAATGATTACTCTAAAACCTACAACGATATGAAGAATCTGAAACATTATGCAATTGCAGTGGTAGCAGCCGTGCTGTTCTCGGCATGCGGCACTACTCGCACCGTCCCCCTCACGGGACGCAAACAAAACTTGATGATCAGCGACCAGGAAGTGTTGTCGCTGAGTTCACAGGAGTACACGAAGTACATGCAAGGTGCCAAGAAGTCGGCCGATGCCACGAACACCGCTATGGTGCAGCGCGTCGGTCAGAAGCTGGCCAATGCTGTGCAGAACTATCTCACGAACAACGGCTATGCCAACGAGTTGCAAAACTACGCTTGGGAGTTCAACCTGGTGCAGGACAAGAACGTGAACGCCTTCTGCATGCCTGGCGGAAAGATTGTCGTCTACGAAGGTCTGTTGCCTGTGACGCAGAACGAGGCATCGCTGGCCATTGTGCTTGGTCATGAGATCGCGCATGCTGTTGCCAACCACTCAGCCGAGCAGATGTCGAAGCAGATTAAGCAGCAGTATGGCTTACAGATTGGCTCCGCCGTAGCTGGTGCGCTGGGCATGGGAACCAACACGCAGAGCATTGCACAAGTCATCGCACAGTATGGTCTGCAGTTCCGCAACCTGAAGTACTCGCGCGACCACGAGACCGAGGCTGACCGTATGGGCCTGATCTTCGCCGCTATGGCCGGCTACGATCCGAATGTGGCAGTAAGCTTCTGGCAGCGCATGGCCGCCAGCACAGGTAGTGCCTCAGCTGAGTTCCTGAGCGACCACCCGAGCGATGCCACCCGCATCAACAACATCCAGACAAAGTTCCTGCCCGAGGCTCTGAAGTACTACAAGCCGCCTGTGCAGACAACCACGACGACCACAGCCAAGAAGGCTTCATCGACAAAGTCGACCGGAACTCGCAAGGTTTCAACGACAAAGAAGTCTACGACGAAGAAGCGCTAACTCCCGCTTCAGGCATACGACAAAAAGCTAAAGCATGGCTCCGCATCCCGTGGAGTCATGCTTTTTTCATGTAATAGCATTGAGTTTGTGAGGCCAGAGCAATGCTTTGGGCTTACAAGAGCATTGCTTTTGGAGGCTGGGAGCAATGCTTTTGGAAGCTGGGAGCAATGCTTTTGGAGGCTGGGAGCATTGCTTTTAGAGGCTGGGAGCTATGCTTTTGGAGGCCTGGAGCTATGCTTTTGGCCCCTTTTCCCCTGCTTCTGCAAACTTTTGAGAACTGCGCAGGCATTGGTTGGAGGCTATTTTTCGATTGCGAACTATTGCAAACCATTTTTCTTGCAAGTTCCGTTTTTTAGTATTATCTTTGCAATCGTAAATCGGAAACAACTACAATCCGCAAATCGAAAATGACAGAGATGACAGTTTTGACAATAATGACCGACCGCGAATGGTTCCTGCTTCTGATAGGAAGCGTGATCTACATTGCGCTATTCATTCTGACCGTGCAGAACAGCCGCCGCAAGGTGATCGACCTGCAGGAAAGATTAAATAAGGTACGCGCAATGCAGGAGCTGCAGCAGACGCAGAGTCAGGAGGGCATCGAGCAAAACCGCAAGAAGATCGGGGAGCTGGAGAGCCTCATCCGCAAGCTCGGCGACGAAAACTCGGTGTTGCGCCTGGAGCTGGAAGAGAAGAAGACGCGCCTCGACTACGCAAACCGAATGGCGGAGATAGAGACCGAGAAGCGCCAGCAGGCCGAGAGCGTGATCTTCGGCAGCGACATCTACTCGACGATGCAACGCATGCTGGACCGCGGACAATGCATGGGCAACGACGAATGGCGCCGACTGGAACAGCTGGTGAACTCGGTGTACACGGGCTTCACGGAGCGTCTGTTCAGCCTCTACCGCATGACCGACCAGGACTACCACGTGAGCCTTCTCATCAAGGTGCGCATGCAGCCGAAAGATATTGCCACGCTGACAGCCCACTCGAAGGAGAGCGTCGCCTCCACGCGCAGCCGCCTATATAATAAGGTGTTTGGCGAGAAAGGCTCATCGAAAGACTGGGACGACTTCGTGTTGGGACTGTAAAACCTCCCCCGACCCCTCCGAAGGAGGGGAGGGCCTCGCGGGTGGCGTAGCATTTAGATGTCCCGTTCAGAAGAAAAAGCCTCGCGGACTCTCGGTTTCACACAGTATATCTTATCATTAGTAATTATTAGTAAATAGTAATAAAATAGTAATAACCAACGATCTTCCCCACGCACGCCGACAGGCACTCCCCTCCTTCGGAGGGGTCGGGGGAGGTTCCTAGCAAGCCTGAGTAAATCCCTCTGAAATCCGTCAGGCACTCCCCTCCTTCGGAGGGGTCGGGGGAGGTTCATTATGATTGACTTCTTATCACAACACCTTTGGCAGATGTGGGCGGTAGTAGCCGTTCTCTGCCTGATTCTGGAGCTCACGGCAGGCGATTTCTTCATCCTCTGCTTCTCCATCGGTGCCGCCTTCGCAGCCACGAGTGCCGCCTTTGGAGCCAGCTTCTACGTGCAGCTTTTCGTGTTTGCCGTGTTCACGCTGGTGAGTTTGTTCATGGTGCGTCCCGTTGCCCTGCGCTACCTGCATCGCAACGACGAGTACCGAGTCAGTAACGCTGATGCAATCATCGGCCGCAAAGGGCGCGTCGTAGAAGCTATCGAGAAGGGTGGTTTCGGCCGCGTACAAATTGATGGCGACGTTTGGAAGGCCGTCACCCAAGACGACGAGGCCGTGCCCGTAGGCACCAACGTGCGTGTCATCGACCGCGAGAGCATCATCATCACCGTAGAGCCGATTGACTAACTGACGATTGTGGTATGCAGCGGCCTGTAGAGATTAATCGGAAGAAGACCCGACTGATGCTGTTAGCAGTGTTCGGACTTGGGCTTGCCGCACTCGGTATTTGGACTCGCTACGATGAGTTCGTGCCCTTCTCATGGGATTCTGCCTTCGACGCTCTAGGCATCGCGTTAGTGGGCATCCCCGGGCTTACGGCCTTTGTCTCACTGGTCGTCAGCCTGTTCAGCCACGAGCCCTACCTGCTCGTCTACGACGACTGCATCGAGATGCCGCGTCTCTGGAGCCGCAACTGCTGGGTGCTGCACTTTGCCGACGTGAAGGACATGCGGAAAGAAGATGACACGAAGGCGCTCTTCACTCTCCAGCCGTTCCTCAAAAAGAGCTATTTGCCTCGCCGAACGTCGTGGTTCAAAAAGTTCCTCGGTGCCGACTTCGGCATCTCGCTCTCTGCTCTCGACATGCCGTCGAAGGATGCCTACGACCTGATGTACGATTGCTATCAGCGGTATCATCACCTGGACCGCAGCCAAGGCAAGGAGACGGAAGACGAGGTGCTCGACCAATATCTCTCCCGACTGACCAAGAGCTCAAGCATCGGCAAATGGATTAAACTTAAACTTGAAACTTAAACGATAAACAACAATCCCGTCTGCCACAAAACTCCCCACTAACCGGCAGACCCTCCCCTCCTTTGGAGGGGTCGGGGGAGGAAAACAACATTATGGATATCATGTCTTATGTACTGATCGCACTCGTCGTGCTGGTCATCATTTTCGCCAAGATGGCGCTGGTCATCATCCCGCAGAGCGAAACAAAAATCATTGAGCGCCTCGGCCGCTACTATGCCACGCTGAACCCAGGCATCAACATCATCATTCCCTTCATCGACCGCGCCAAGCAAATCGTGGTGCTGCAACGTGGACGCTATGCTTACAGCGACACCATCGACCTGCGCGAACAGGTGTACGACTTCGATCGTCAGAACGTGATCACAAAGGATAACATCCAGATGGAAATCAATGCCCTACTCTACTTCCAGATTGTGGATCCCTTCAAGGCTGTCTACGAAATCTCGAACCTGCCCAACGCCATTGAGAAGCTCACGCAGACCACGCTGCGTAACATCATCGGTGAGCTGGAACTCGACCAGACGCTGACCTCGCGTGACACCATCAACACGAAGCTTCGCGCCGTCCTCGACGATGCAACCGATAAGTGGGGTGTGAAGGTGAACCGCGTAGAGCTGCAGGACATCATCCCGCCATCATCCGTGCTCAACGCAATGGAGAAGCAGATGCAAGCCGAGCGTAACAAGCGTGCCGCCATCTTGACCTCTGAGGGTGACAAGCAGTCACAGATTCTGCAGTCGGAAGGTGAGAAGGCTGCCACCATCAACCGCGCTGAGGCCGTGAAGCAGCAGGAGATTCTGCATGCTGAAGGTGAGGCAACGGCTCGCATCCGCAAGGCTGAAGCTGAGGCGAAGGCCATCGAACTCGTCACCGAGGCTGTGGGCAAGACCACCAATCCTGCCAACTACCTGCTCGCCCAGAAGTACATCACGATGATGGAAGAGCTCGCCCACAACCAGCAGACGAAGACCGTCTACCTGCCCTTCGAGGCTACGAATGTGATGGGTTCGCTCGCCGGCATCAAGGAGTTGTTCAAGGAGAATAACTAAGGGCAACTATATTAAAAATGACCCAGAAATGTAGGGACGCGGCGTGCCGCGTTGCTGGAGGGGAAAAACTAACCAAACAACGCGGTCGTCGCTCTACTGGGAAGAGCCTTTCTGCTGCAATAACGCGACACGTCGCGTCCCTACATCAACAAAGGTCAGAAAAGTATATGTAATCACCACCATTAACAAAATGAAAAGAAATTTCATGAAATGGAGCATGCTGGCTGTGGTCAGCATGCTTCTTGTGGCTTGTTCCGAGAACTATTCGCGCGGCGAGAAGGTCGGCACCGTCATCGAGTTCGCTCAGTCGGGACTCATCTGGGACTCGTGGGACGGACGCCTCAACCTCACGCAGACCGGCATGAACACAGCGGGCGAACCGTTCACGTTCTCACTCGACAACGACCGCAAAGACCAGCAACACCTCGTCGACCTGCTCTATCAGGCGCAGATTGAGGGTTGGAAGATCAAAATCAAATATCATAAGGTGATGGGTTGGAACTGGTTTGGCAATCGCGGCCGCTCCGACTACTTCGTCGACGATGTCACCATCCTCGACAAGGACTTCGCCAACCCGTTGAAGCACGTGTCCGCCGACCGTCAAGGCCATGTCGTCGACACCATCTTCGTCGTTATCGATAAGTCGGAGTTGAGGAAGTAAGGAGCCCCTCCCCATCCCTCACGAGGAAGAAAAACGGCCTGAAAGGCCAAAAGCTATTAGCCCAGGGCATCGCCCTGGGTACAAAGCACGCAAGTAAAGTCGCCCTGAAAGGGCAGAAGCATTCATCATCAGAGCTTTTGCCCTTTCAGGGCGATTATTGTTGGCAAACATAAAAACCCAGGGCGTTGCCCTGGGCTAATAGCTGTTCTTTCTCCGCTTTGCTACGAAAGCGTCTCCTTCGTCGCCGAGCGGGCCTTTCAGGCCGTTCGGCAGAGTTCAAGCAAGCTTGACTCTGCCCTCACTTAATCACGACCCTGGCTTCGCCGAGCTCGTTCACGTTCGGCAGAGTTCAAGCAAGCTTGGCTCTGCCCTCACTTAATCACGACCTTGCGTCCATTGACGATATAAATGCCCTTGGGGAGCTGAGAGGTTGAGGAGTTGAGAGGTTGAGAGGTTGAGGTTCCTGAACTTCTCAACGTCCCAACGCGTCGTCCCTGCAAATCAAAGATGCCAGTAGGCCGCAGGGCATTGTCGTACTCCACAGCTTCAACGGCAGAGGGTGTCTCGGGCGAATAGTCGTCGTTGTTGGTCAGATACATATCCTCCACGACAATCGTTCCGTTGCCGTTACCCCAGAAGCAAACGATGCGGATGTTCTTTGTGTCGAGGGGCTGGCCCTTCGTGTCGCCCGACGTGTACTTCGCCGTTTGGAAGTCAACGACGATCTGTTTCTTCGAACCGAAGGCCGGCGACTCGCAGCACGGACTCCAGATGCTATTCGCCGTGAAGATGTTCAAGTGAGCATCGCAGGTCTGCGTCTTCTTCAGCTTGACAACCAGATAGCGATAGCCCGACATATCGGCTCCGTTGGGATACTCCCAACCCATCTGACCCCACTGGCCAGGCTTGAAGGTGCGGGTGCTCTCGGTATAGGTGCCCTGTGAGAAGAGCGACGTGTTGATATACTCCTTGCCGAACGGGAAGAAGGTGCTGCGCACGCTAAACGATGTCTGCAGCTCATTGCCCATCGGGTCGCTATAGGTTGCGGTGATGTCGGCGGTGCCTTCTTTCAGTCCACGCACAAGACCGTTCTGCAACTGCACCACCTCGGGTGCATTCGTCGTGTAGCGAGCCTGAGAGGCAACGTTCTCGGTGTGTCCGTCACGATAGGTGGCGTTCAAGGTGAGATTCGTCGAGTTGCCCACCATGATTTCCATCTGCTCGCTGGCAACGGCGATGCTTTCAGCGGTGAGCATATCCTCATTGAAGCCCTCGAAGTGCTCGGGATAGAACGTAGCCTCGTCGAACGTGTCCTCGGTCGAGAACCAGTCGAAGTCGGCATAGCCCGCAGCGCTTTCGGTGTTATAGCAGAACAGGCCGAAGCGGGCGCCCACGAACACGGTGAGGTTGAAGCCAAGCGTGGTCTCGCCGCCCAGCTGCGTGTAAGTGGCGTTGTCGAGCGAATAGTAGAAGCGCGTCTTGCTCGTGCTGTAGTCAACCGATGCCCGCAAGTAGACGACGCTGTCGATATCGGCTGAGATGACCTTCTCACTGGGCTTGAAGCTATCGCTAACGCGCAACGTGTCCTGTCGCCACACGAGCTGCCGCTGACCGTCCTTCACCCGCACGCCAATCATGGCGTAGGGGTCTTGCAAGATGCAGATGCCAGCCACGTTTCCTTCCTCCAGATTCGACACATCCAGGCGGACCGTACCCGTTGACGGACGGTTCGTGAAGGCGAAGATGCGCTGCGTGAGCATGTTGCGAGCCGACGTCAGGCGCTGTGCGGTGCCCGATGCCTTCAGGCGCAGCCAACCCGGACGCTCGAACAGCGACCAGCAGCCGCCGTCGGGATTGTGGTTCCATTGCCACTGCATGCCCAACGGATAGGAGCGGAAGTTATCGTTCGTGGGCAGATAGGTCACGGGATATGAATAGTTCGTAGTCGGCTTGCGACGCGTGGTGACGGGCTTTCCGGAAGTTCCCACGATGGGCCAGTCGTTGCTCCAGCGAACAGGTTGCAGGTTCGGGAAGCGCCCCAGCGCACCGAGGTCCTCCTGCAGAATGGTCCACCACTCGCCCTGTCCTTCGTCGCTCTGACTGTCGGTGGGCGTTGCCGGCACAAAGACCAGTGCTCCCTGGTGCACGGTGTTGGGCTTTCCGTCGATGATCTTCTCGATGAGCATCTGCTCCTCATACGGTCCGAAGATGTTCTTCGAGCGGAACACAGCTTGTCCGCTGGGCCATCCGCCATAGGTGGCATAGATGTAGTAGTATTCTCCTTTCTTATAAAGGTGGCAGCCTTCCAGTCCCTGCTTGTCCTTAATGACATTCTGCTCACGGATGAAATTAAAGTCCTCGTCGAGCTCGCACATCTGGATATTGCCGATTCCGCAGGCCACATACACCTTTCCATTATCGAAGAGCATGCCCGGGTCGTAGTAGATGCGCGACAGGCGCTTCTTCTCCCAGCGGCCCTCGGGATCGGAGGCGGTGAGCAGCCAGCCGCCAGCATCGTTGCCGTTGATGAGCAAGTAGAACTTCCCGTTGTGATACTTCATCGAACAAGCCCACATGCCGCGAGCATAGGCATCGCTTCCGCCCATCAGGTTATAGTTATCGGCGGTGGAGAGCTGCGTGAGCGGCTGTGCACAATACTCCCAGTTCACGAGGTCTTTCGACTTCAGAATCGTCGCACCGGGGAAGTGGTGCATCGTCGTCGACACCATATAATAGGTATCACCCACGCGGATGACGTCGGGATCGGGGAAGTCGGCACGCACAACGGTATTGGTAAAGCGGCCGTTGCCCAGGTCGGAGGCAATCACATTCTTGAAGTCGGCATGCGGCCAGTCCACCTGATAGTATTCGGCATACCAGTCCATGCACGCCTTGCCGCAGGCTTCCTCATATCCACCGAAGGCCGGCACCACCTTTCCTTTCTCGATAAGCGTGTCGACATCGAGCAGACAACTCGTTCCCGAGAGCGTCATCGAGATGTTTCCGTAGTGGTCGAGCAGCTCCTTGAAGGCCTTGCCCCACTTCGACGTAGAGCCCGTGGCCCACGTGCCATAGTTGCCGGGCACCCAGTCGCCATGTTCGTTGTAGTGGCCCTCGCCGGGTTTCTCCGGACTCCAGTCCACCTCGGTAATGATGATTGGCGCGGTGTCCACCACCGGCACCTGCTTGTGGAACTGCCTAATCTTATTGGCGCCGCTCGGCGTAGCATCGCTACAGCCATACCAGCCGCAGTAGTCATGAACGGCATAGCCGATGTTGTAGCCCTCAATGGGATAGGTGGCATAGTCGGCATAGTTGGCCTGCCAACCCGTGCCCGGAGCCCAGATGATGCCCGTGAAGCCATTCGCACGAATCTTTTCAACGATGGGCTGGAAGTAGTCGTGCAGCGCCTTCGCATCGTCCTGGCCGTCGGCATTCTTCAGCGACACAGGCTCGTTGGCAAGCTCGATGCTGATCTGGCCGGCATACTTACGGATGGAGTCGTTCTTCGAGAACGTGTCCCACACCGTGAGCAGGTATTTCTGGTAGTAGTCGCCCACCTTCAGATTTCCCGGACATACACCCGGCGGACGCACCACGACATACATGCCGTGATTAAGCGCCTTGCGGGCAATGGGGAAATAGAGCGTCTTCAGATAGTTGGTGAGGCGTGTCGGGTTGAACTTCCTGATGTCGGCCTCGCCCGAGGCGTCTGCCGCCTGCCCTTGCGAGCCCGTCCAAGTGTAGCCGCTGTTCGGGTCGTTGGTCCACGCCGGATCCATGTGCAGACGGAACACATCGCAATGGGCCTGCTCGAGTCCGACGAAGAGTTTCTCAAAGTAGTCGATGCAGCGCTTGCGGCCGGCATCGTCGTACGACCAGCCCCAGCGTCCGCTGTTGAACCAGGCGCTGGGCGTGTCCATCACGCCATGCAGCACCACATGATTTCCGTGTGTGTCTACCAGCCAGCGACCCTCGACGTGCAGTGTCGGCAGGGGTTTCACGCCTTGTCCCATCAGGGGCAGCGCCACCAAGGCCAGCCAGAATAAAAAGCATTGTTTCTTCATTGTCGTTAATAGTTAGATACGTTTTGCTTGCAAAGTTACGACGAAACGGGCAAAAAGCAAAATAAAAAACCAATTAATTTCGAACATTCAAAAAATTGTAGTATATTTGCAAGTCCATTCCTGCATGAAGAATGGCAGTTCATTTGCAAGTCCTTTTAACAACATCAACAGTCAGAAAATTATGAAGAAGACGATTGTCACCCTGTTGGCCGCCATTGTCCTTGGCGGCACTTTCGAAGCAAACGCACAAATCATGAAGGCTGCCGACTTGGAGAAGTATGCCAAGCAACGCTATGGCGAGAAGTGGCTCGATGCAGCCGCCAACCTCGCCGAAGGGCTCACACTCGACAAGAACGAGTCGCTCACCTATCAGCAAGTCATCGAGGCACCGGGCAAGACGCGCGAGCAGCTCTACCTGGCACTGAACTACTGGGCTGTGGCCACCTTCAAGGACAAGCAGGCCATCACCCTCAACGACAAGGAGGCGGGCTGCATCATCATCACGTCGACCCTGCCCGATATTGCCGAGCATACCGGCACGCTCAACAAATATGCCGTGAGCATCACGCCTGTTATTCGCATCGATATCAAGGAGGGTCGCATCCGCGTCACCTACACCGTGCAGAGCTATGACATCCTGGCCGACGTCAGCGGCGGATGGCTGAGCATGATGGCTTCCGACGAGCGCACCTATGGCGACTCGAAGCGAAAGAAAGACGACAAGACCAATGCCTTCCTCTACGACGAGCAGTGGGAGATTGCCCACCACTATCCGTTTGTGCAGAAAGACGCGAAGAAGCGCACTTGCGCCAAGGCCCTCGTCATGACCCACGCCTACTCGAATGCCGTCATGGACAAGATTGAGGAAGCTGTGCGAAACGGCGTCGTGGGCAACGAGAACGACGACTGGTAAACCGCCCATCATGAATCGCAAAATCATCATCGACGACTATCTGGAGAAGCCCTATTGGGTCATCGACATCCTGCCGAAACAGGTGCCGGCCGACAGCCGTGGGCAGTTCTTCACCATCGAGCAATACTTCCTCAGCGACGAGCAAACCGAGCGACGCTGCCGGCAGTTCTGCAACATCCTGATGAAGCTCAACTGCTACGAGGATATCGCCGTTTGCGGCCTCTCCGAGGAGTGGGTCGTCAATCCGCACCCCGTCGATGTGGAACAGTGGCTGCTCGAAAGGAAGCCGCTCTTTGTCTTCATCGAGGCCTCTGACGCGCTGCTGACCATCAACGGCGACGATATCTATATGACCGTCTACAACCCCGACGAAGCACTCCTCCAGCTGCTCCGCCCTCTGGCTGCCTCCGAAGGATTGTTTCTCTGGAAGCCAAGTGAAATATAAGGTATAAAGAGTATAAAGGGGAGAAAAGGGCATATTTAGAGCCCCTTGATAAGGGGCGGCTATAATGCAGGGTTTAAATAGATTGTTTAGACGTGCGCACCCAGCCGTAGGGGCAGGCCCCCGTGTCTGCCCGAACAATAACGAACAACCTGCATGTCAACAACCCGTCCATTTATACTCCAATTCCTCGGGCAGACACAGGGGTCTGCCCCTACCGTTGACAGCGTAGGCTCTTTACATTTTTCACTTTTAACTTTTAACTTTTCACTTCGCGCTTGCGCGGCCACTCCCCTTTAAACCCTTAAAAGTATGAAATCCTACCACGACCCAATGGGCAGAGCCATCGCCGACTATTGGCAGTCGGGCAAGGCAGCGCGGCTGCGAGTGCTCTCCCCGATGTTCGACGAGGACGAGATTCCGCTCGACATCCTCTTCCGCCGCTATGAGCAGATGCCCGCCATCGAGCAGAAAGCACTCTGCATGGCCAGCGGCCGTACGCTCGACGTGGGTGCTGGCTCGGGCTGTCACTCGCTCGTACTGCAGGAGCGCGGCATCGACGTCACCGCCATCGACATCTCTCCCCTATCGGTGCAGACGATGAACCAGCGGGGTGTGAAGCGCGTGCTGCAACAGGACTTCTTCACGCTGAAAGAGCAGTTCGACACGGTGTTGATGCTCATGAACGGCATCGGCATTGTCGGCACGCTCGATCGGCTGCCCGACTTCTTCCGTCACCTCGACAGCCTCCTCTCGCCTGGGGGCCAGCTGCTGTGCGACTCGTCTGACATCAGCTATGTCTTCGAGGACGAAGACGGCAACGTCGACTATCCCGACACGGGCCACTACTACGGTGAGATGCAGTATCGCATGCAGTACAAGAAAACCCTCGGCGAACCCTTCCCCTGGCTGTATGTTGATGCCGAAACGCTCAGACAACACGCCGCTGCCTGTGGCTATACGGCAGAGGTCATCGCCGAAGGCACCCACTACGACTATCTCGCACGAATCACCAAGGGGCCTGTATGATGTAGGGACGCGGCGTGCCGCGTTCTGGAGGGGAAAAGCAAACACCCCATCCGTCTGAATGATTATACGCTTTCGCGTCTTTAAAAAAAACAAAGCAAAATAGCAAAAACAGGAAAAAACATTTAGAGTATATAATAATGTTTTCTTATGTCTTTTTTGTTTTCTTTTGTTTTTTTGAAGCCCGCATTGCGGACAAATCATTGAAGGCAAAATATATATATAAAGTAAGAATCACCACCCTGATCACATGAACAAAGTAAGAATCACTGCCATTCGCCAGACGGTCTATGCCGACCTCATGGCTAAATACGAGAATCCGATTGAGCACACCTGCGATGTCGTCGAGGGCCAGCAGTGGGTTTCCGTCGACGGCAAGCGCCCCGAAGGCATGTGTCCGTCGGCGTGGTACTCCATGAAGGAGTTTGTGGAATCGCTCGCCAGAGGCGAAGGCAACTTCTACGATGGCTGGATGCAAAACCCCATGAGTGCGATGATCAGCTGCAACGACGGCTTCCGTCCCTTCAGCTTCTACATCGAAGTCATCGACTGACCACCGCGCAAGCGCGAAGTGAAAAGTGAAAAGTGAAGGCTGCGATTAAGTGAGAGTAGAGCGATGCTCGCATCAGCTTTTCCGAACGTGAGCAGACTCGACCTATGGTCAAAAGTGAAGGCTGCAGCGAAGAAAGCTCTAAACTCTAAACTCTCCGCTCGACCCGCAGGGGCGCTTTCAGAGCGAAGCGGGGAAAGAACTCTAAACTCTCAACTTCGGCTTTGCCGCTTTCGTAGCGTAGCGGAGAAAGAATTATCAATTCTCAATTATCAACTATCAACTATAACATGCCCAAATCAACTCTCCTCACCCTCCTGCTGGCCATCGCCTGCGTGCCAACGCTCTCGGCGCAGACCACTCACCCCGTCCCCGCGTGGGGCGACCAGGGCGACGGCACCTACGCCAACCCCGTGCTGAATGCCGACTTCTCCGACCCCGACGTCATCCGCGTGGGCGAGAAGTTCTACATGGTGGCCTCCGACTTCCACTTCATGGGAATGCAAGTGCTGGAGTCCGACGATATGGTCAACTGGCGATACGTCAGCCAGATCTACCGTCGCTTCGACGAACCCGGCTGGGACGACAACCGCCACTATGCCGGCGGTTCGTGGGCTCCGTCCATCCGCTATCACGACGGCCGTTTCTACGTTTATTTCTGCACGCCCGACGAAGGGTTGTATATGACGTCGGCGCCCGCCGCCAGCGGTCCTTGGGAACCGTTGCACCTCGTCTGTCGCGTCGAGAAATGGGAAGACCCTTGCCCGCTGTGGGACGACGACGGACAGGCCTATCTCGGTCGCAGCCAATGGGGAGCAGGGCCCATCATCGTGCATAAGATGTCGGCCGACGGTCGCCAGCTGCTCGACGACGGCAAGACGGTCTACACGGGTCCTGTGGCAGAGGGCACGAAGTGGTTGAAGCGCAACGGCTACTACTTCCTCATCATTCCTGAAGGGGGTGTCGGAACGGGCTGGCAGACCGTGCTCCGCTCAAGAAACATCTATGGTCCCTACGAGCGTCGCATCATGCTCGAGCAGGGCACAACGGCCATCAATGGCCCACACCAAGGGGCGCTGGTCGATGCTCCCGACGGCAGCTGGTGGTTCTATCATTTTCAGGACACGCCAGAGCTGGGGCGCGTCGTCCACCTGCAGCCTGCCCGCTGGCTCGACGAGTGGCCGCTCATGGGCGTCGACAAGGATGGCAACGGCATCGGCGAACCGGTCAGCACGTGGCAGAAGCCCATCGCTTCGCAGGGACGCTCCCTGCCACAGACCGACGACGAGTTCTCCGGGCCGTTGGGCCTGCAATGGCAATGGAACCACAACCCGTGGGACGACCAATGGAGCCTCACCGAGCGGAAGGGCTGGCTCACGCTGCATGCGCTTCCTGCCGACGGCCTGCGGTCATGCCATAACATGCTCACACAGAAGGTGATAGGCTACGTCACCGAAAGTACTACTTTCCTTGAAGCCCGCGGCGACTGCTTCGCAGGACTGGCTTGCATCGGACGCCAGTTCAGAGGCGTGGGCATCACACCCGAAGGCATCGTCGTAGAACACGACAACCAGCGCACACTCATCCGGCAAGGCAAGTTCAAGCGCATCTATCTACGCGTGCAGAACGACTGTCTCCGCCACACCCACCGGTTCCTCTACAGCCTCGACGGTCGCACCTTCCTCCCTGCCGGCGAACCCTTCGCCATGCAGGGCGGCTACTGGAAAGGAATCCGCGTCGCCCTCTTCTGCTACGGCAACAGCGGCCTCGCCCGCTTCGACACATTCCGTCGCACCGACCTCCCTACCTCTCCCGAGCAATAGCCCCCGCAACTCACCCTCAATTACACAAAGCATTCGTCCCTTTTAATCCCATTCACTCTTTATAAAAGTATTGTCCCCTTTCTCCCCTTTTCATTTTTCACTTTTCACTTCGCGCTTCGCGCGGCAAATCATGATCCTCCTCCGAGCAACCAAAACAGCAGAACAAGCCGGTGCCTACTATGTCCGCATTCAGGCAATGGCCCGGAAACATCAGATTCCCCTCGACGTGGAGTTTGACGAACACGACACGCCCCAGACGAAGTACATCGTCATCGTCGACGACTACCTGCCAGTGGCCACCTGCCGCCTTTATGCCATCGACGAAGAGCGAGTGATGCTCGGCCGCATCGTCGTCCTCCCGGAGTATCGCCATCAGGGACTTGGCACGAAGGTCGTCCAAGAGGCAGAGAAATGGGCCGTCGAGCTCGGCTTCCGCACCGCCGTCGTAGAGAGCCGCGACAACAAAATCCCCTTCTACCAGTCACTCGGCTACGTCGCCGACTATTCCCAGAAAATCATCGGCAACACCTTCACCTGCTACCGAATGGAAAAAGCCATCAGATAGCTCACGCACCCGCAGGGGCGCTCATTCCCGAGCAAGCTCGCCTACCCATAGCCTTTCGTAGTGAAGCGGGGAAGAACCATTTGAACAGCCGTAGGCATTGAACGCTGCGCAGCAGCTTTGAACCGCAGCTTGCTGCATTGAACGCCGAAGGCTTTGCGCTCTCTTTACTGCCCACAGATTACTCAGATTTCTTAGATAAACTCTGTGCCTCTGCGCTGGGATTACTAACCGCCGATTACACTGATAAACTCTGCGGCTCTGCGCGAGAAACATCAACCGCAGATTACGCCGATTACACAGATTTTTGAACACGGCAGCTCTGCTGCCTACATCTGCACGTGAACCCACGAGGCAGCAGAGCTGCAGTCAAAAGCCCTTCGGGCGTTCAAAGCAGCAGAGCTGCGTTCAAAGCGCTTCGCGCGTTATCTCCTTCGCTAATTCGTGCTCCACGCTTTGCGTGACAGCACTGCTTCAGTCGATGACCTTCGGTTCAAGAGGTGTAAAGCGCAGACCCCTACATCTGGACGTGCACCCAGCAGCTCCCCCCTCCCTCACGGGAGGGGTTGGGGGTGGGTCTTCCGATGTATGTGTATGCCACATACTTATTTTGTCTCAATATGTCAAAGACCACTTTTGCATAGTCGAGGTTGTCGCAATGGATGTCGGCAGCCTTTCCTTGCAGGTGTCGGGAATTCGGTACGCCCCCGACTCGGGCGTTCAGTCGCTTCGAGCGATACCCGCTATTGATGTAGACGGGTCGCCCGATAGCGTCTCTTAACGGTTGTAACACGAGGACGCACAACCTTTGCAGGTTCTGAATGACGGCCAGCCTCGGTGTGTCTTGCAGGCGCGGATGGCTTGTTGCCACCATCTCGGCCAGCGTAAAGTTTCGTGACAGCCTCATCGTCATACAAGCGTGCTGAGGTGATGAAGCCAGCCGGTGCCCACGATGGTGCCGCCCAACAGGGCAACACCTTCGGCAGGATCACCGGAAGCTGCGGTGGTTACTGACAGCGTCGAACCGATGGCGGTGAGAACCGCCACGATGAGCTGAATGATGTACTTAATCGTCTCTTTTTTCATAATTTTACTTGTTGTTAAATTTTTTCGATTTATCACGTAGCATTGCCCCTGCTTTGCAGGAGCAATCATTCCAGAGAGTCGGAGCATTGCTTTCAGTCTGCAAAAGCATTGCTTTCAGACTGCAAAAGCATAGCTCCCAGCGTCTAAATGCAATAAGGTAGCGATGCAAAGTCAATGCTCCTAGCGTCTCAAAGCAATGCTTTCACACCGCTACCTACTACGAACCTGCGTGTTCGGGCAGACACAGGGGTCTGCCCCTACGGCTGGATGTCGGCCTGGAGTCCCCTCCTCCGGGGAGGAGGGGTGAGGGGTGGTAGGGTTCTAAACCTTTCTTAACTGCGCGTAGCGCATCTCAACTGTTCTTAACCCTTCTTAACCCCTTAGCCAGCCCCCCTGCGGGGGGCGGAGGTTAAGGCTCCTGCTCGTCCTTGTCGACATCGTTCTCGTTGGTCTCCTCGACCTGCAGGCCCTGCAGCATGGCCTTGACGCGCTGACCAGCGGCGTCGATGGTCACCTCAGGCTGGAAGTTGATGCGGGCACCAACCACGTGCTTCGAAGCGGAGAAGTCCTTCGCAGTGTCGGCAGGCTTGGTCTTCAGGCCAATCTTGAACGAGCCGAAGCCGTCAATCTTGACGCGGTTCGAGTCCTGCATCCACTTCTTCAGAACGACAACCATCTCATCGAGCACGGCCAGAACGTCAGACTTCTTCACGGAGACGTTCTCCTGGATTTCCATTGCCATCTGCTTGAGAGTCTTGGGACGGGAGTTGTACACCGCACGGGCATACCACTTGCCGCGATTCTTCGACTCGGCACGATTGTCCTGATAAAGCTTGTAACGTACAGACATTGTTTTTCATGGTATTAGATTCAACATATCCAAGGCTCCTCCACGCCTCGGCTGTGGGCAAATCCACTCTTCGGAAATGCGATGCGAAGTTACGAAAAATAATTGAAATATGCAATAGGTAAGCATGAGAAATTGCCTTGTTTTAACAATTATTAATAACAAATGCCTATATAACATAGTTATATAGGCAAATTGAAGATTGTGGGCATAATTGGGAACCACGCTGGGTACGACTCCCCTCCCTTTTACGGGAGGGGTTTGGGGGTGGGTATTTATCCGTAGCGCCAGTGGTAGTAGTCCTGCGCATCACGGAAGCCGTGGCTTTCCCACTCGTCTTCGTAGCTGTCCTGCAGCTGCTCCAACAGGTTGGAGAGCAGGTCGCTCATCGTGAGGTTTGCGTTCAGATACTCCAAGACGGCTTGTTCCAAGCTGTCGTAGTACTTCCAGCGGCCAGCCTTGCCTTTGCCGCCGGAGATCTCCACTTCCAGCGATGAGTCTCCGATGTGTGGCCAGCAAGCCCACACCTGCACATCGTACTCCTTGCCGCCATACTCATACTTGATGCAGGCGGTACACGAGTGGCTTCTCGAGCCGCTCTCCTCCCAATAGTCCCACTCAAACGAATCGTTGAGTTCGTAGATGGCATCGGTGAGGCGTTCGACTATGTCGGTAATAATTTCGTTTCTTTTCATTGTTGTTATTTGTTATAAAAGTTGTTCTCCAGTACATTCAGGAAGTTCTTCTCGTCGATGATCCAGTCGAAGGTGGCGATGAACCTGTTTTTGGCGTTCCGCCCGTTCAAGAATGGCGAGCTGATTGCCTTGCGGCAGGCCTCGAAGAGAATGTCTTTTCCATAGGTGTCGCAGATTTGCCGAAGCCGCTCTATTCGCTTTTCTGTCATCATGCGCAAAGGCTTGATGTTGCTATCGTAGTCTTTGACTAACTGATTCCACCACGGCAAGAATTTCTCTTTTATCATTATTGAAAAATTATCCTCCTCATCCTCCTCATTTCCGTTAGCGGCATCGCTAACGGTAGAGGAAGAGGAGGAAGAATTTATTCTTCCTACTACTTCCCTTTCATTTTCTTTTTCATTTTCTTTTTCATTTTCTTTTTCATTTTCATTTTCCTTTTCTATTTCATTTTCATTTTCTTTTTTATGCATTGCAAAATATGCATTTGCATTTTTTGAGTGGTTTTCCCATCGTTTGTTGGCAGCTTCCTTTCTTTTATCGCACAACTTTTGATATTTTTCAATATCGATGTTGATTTGCATGCGCATGAAGCGGAATGCAAGCAGGATGTCGGATTCCACGAGTTGCTCTTCCTTTTGTAAGTCGAGCGACCCATCGTTGAGCCAGCAGAAGATGTGGCGGAAGAGCCTTCCCAGCTGCTCATCGCTGAGACAGCTGAGAGGCTCCCATTGGTTGGGATAGAGTACAAAAGCTTTAGGCTTCATCATTGTTATCGAAGTTTATGTTTGCTTCAATCCACGCTGAATGCAGGGTGTAGTGATGAACATTGACCAGATGCACGATCTCGCGATACATCGGCACGGAGATGTAACGAGGGCAATAGCCGCGGTAGCGGTTTTTCCTTTTAATATTCGCTGCCACCCAGCCTCCCATTAACCTACTACATGCATGGGCACTATTGAAGACATATTGCAGGTGGCCGCGCTCATCGAGCAGGGCAACGGGCTTCACTTCAAGCAATAGCACATCGCGAGCGTGTTGATGATTCTCACTTGCTGTCACCCATTCCAGATTCTCGGCTCGGTTGTCGGACTTTATGCCATTCTTGTGGTTCACCTGCAGTCCTTCACGCCAACCTTCCACAAAGGCGGTGGCAACAAGGTTGTGAACTAAAAGCTCCTTTGTCTGACCTTTGTAGTAAAGTACAACTTGAGGATAGCCAGAGGTTTGTATATGTGGCCGGAGCACCCGGCCCGTGTGCGCGTTGCGCACACGGCCTTGGTTGCTCACTTCGTATCGGGTATACGGCACTTCACACTTGTGCCAAATTTCATTTGTCATTCGAAAAATTGATAATTAAAAATTAATAATTAATAATTATGATTACCCTCGCCGGTTGTGTCGCTGCCCATACGGCTGGTTGTCGGCCTGTTGTCCCCTCCTCTTGGGAGGAGGGGTTGGGGGTGGTAGAGAAAAACAATGTTCGACATATTTGTTTAATAGGTTGTGACCGTGTTTGTTCCGCTACCACCCCGCACCCCTCCTTCCCGAAGGAGGGGACCACGCTGGGTGTCGACAACGCTGGCGCGCGACTCCCCTCCCTTTACGGGAGGGGTTGGGGGGTAGGTCTTTCGTACAGGTAGTCTGCCAGCTGCTGGCATGCGTCGACGATTCTCTTTGCAAGCTGTTCCGAACGCTTCTGGGCAGACAACTCCTTTCGGAAAGTCATGATTCCATAGGACTGCAACTTTCTTGGATTCCTGATGTCGTCCCAAAGTACGAAGCCTATTGCGATGCTGTCGCCCTGTGTGGCATCCGTCATTTCTTTCACGGCATAGTCGAAGCCGAGCCTTTTCATGCAACGGCCGATGTGCAAGAGGTAGAAGGGCATGCCTTCGAAACGGCATTTCTCACTTCGTTTCACCCAGCGCAAGGCTTGGGCGCGTACCTTATCAATATCGTTAATAGTGATGTTTGTATTCATAATTTCGGTGTTTACTTTTTAAATGGTGAATGATTAGTAATTCGTTCCAGCTGGTCGAAGAACTCGTTGAGCCGCTTGGTGATGCCAGCCTTGTGCTCGTCGGCGCTGTAGCGGGGGAAGAACACATAGATCGTGCTGGCATCAGGCTGGAATTGCAAATCCTCGGTAGGCTTGGTGTAGCACAAGTGGAACGAGAGGTCTTCATCGCTGTGGTCGAAAAACCACGTGTTGCGAACGCAGGTGTCGATGCCGAAGACGTGCATCAGGCTCGCAATGTTGTTGCAGAGCTCCAGTTGCTTCGAGCGGTAGTCGAGATAGTTGCTCTTGGCGACCATCGCCAGCGCGTTGCGGCGCATCTGGCTGACGTTTTCTTTGGTGATTGGTCTTGCTATCATCTTTTATAATGGATAATTGACAATTAATAATTAATAATTTTGATTACCCTTACCGGTTGTGTCGCTAGCCTCGTGGCTCCCCTCCTTTCGGAGGGGTTGGGGCAGGCAGTAGCTCGTCACATGAGCCAGGCGCAGCGTGCGCCAGCCTGAGACCGTGAAGTCGTAGTAGCGTACCTGGCCTTTCGGTGCCGGAGCACCGATGCCTTTCGGCAGAGAGTCAGTGGGAATCAAATCGAGGCACGTGGTGCCGATGGCCTTGCGCAGTGAGCGGTCCTTCTTGCGATAGTGGAAGGTGACGACTCCGGTGTGCAATAATTGCAGGAATTGCTGCTGATATTCTTCAATGTTCATGGTTTCGTTGGTTTTAAAAGGTTAGACATTAAACAACACATGGGACAGAAGAATGTAGCCGTAGAACGTCGCAAGCGAGACTAGGACGATCAGCATCCAGGGGAGGTTGTTTTTGTTAAAACTCAGTTTCATTTTGTTGTCTTTAAATAATTAATAATGTTAATACACTCACAGCAAATTGGCCAATTGCTTTGTGCAAGAGTGGTGCAAGGTTTCACTCGCCGTTGCATCTCCCATGCGACGGCAAAAGTATACAAAAAACAGAGGTGCATGAAATAGTTCCATGCACCTCTGTAGGTTTTTCTGTAGGTTCTGTAGGTTTTTCTGTAGGTTTTAATTTTCCGACATTGCCTTTTAATTGCTATTAAGTTGTTTTTCAACTGTCCTTCGGTAGACGTCGACAAGGGTGAGCACACGGCTTTTCGCACCGCTTTGTTTCCATTTGTCGATGTGTAGTCGCATATAGCGATTGTTCCTGAACGTGCTCGATAATAATCCCTCCTGGCATTCGAATTCGCGCTCGAACTGGCTCATGTTGTCGGGATAGCCGAAGCAGTCGCGGCAGACGCAGAAGATCACGGTCATCGCGCTTTCGCTCCAAAAGTACTCGCGCACCTGGGCAGCGCATTCTCGCAACGTCGCAAGGTCGGCCGCAGGCAGTTTCTGTCCCTCCGCCTTCTTCTTTTCCTCCTCTTCCTCCCGCGTTGCCGGGTTGGTCACCTGCTGCGTCACGTTCGCCCCGGGCATTGCGAAGATGCAGCCGGTGATGTTTCCGTTGTACACCTGATAGTTTGCGCCGGGAGCGAAGTTGTTCACGATGCTTTTCTTTTCTCGCGCTTGGTGTTTTCGCGCTTTTTCTTTTTCTTTTCGCATTTCTCTATTCTCCATTTCTTGATTTTTGAGAATCTACCTGTCACCTGATCGTTAAACACCTGGGCCGTGCTGCCCCCTTCGAAGTGGTTGTGAATCTCCGCGGGCTTCGCCTCTGCCTCCGCAAGCTGTTGCTCCAGCAGCAGACGGTCAATCTCCGCCTGCTTCCTCTCCAGCTCCACCTGCAGGGCGTCCAGCTCCGCCTGCTTCGCATCCAGCTCGTCTGAGAGACGGTCGTTCTCCGCCTGCTTCCTCTCCAGCTCGTCGCTGAGGTCGCCAAGCTGCGACGACAACTCCTCCGTGGCACTCAGCGCGCGCATGTAGTTCGTCATCTGCTCCTGTTTCTCCTGCAGATGTTCCACCTCGCGCTCCAGTCCACGCCTGGCGTCGCTGCACCATTCGGCAAGTTCATCATAGTTCCTGTTCATAGCCTGCTCACTTCGGGTCCTCCTTGTCCTTCTTGTTCTTCCGCACGCGCTTCGGCTTTGCTGCCGCAGCGTTCTCCTCCTCGAGCTTCTGCTTCATGAGATCAGCGTATGTAATCCCGCGCATCTTCCTCCAGTCTCCTGTTTCTGCCACTTCCGCCGCCTCTCCAATAAGCTGCAAGGATTTCTCCATGTCCTCCTTGCAGGCGCTAACAGAAACTCCTTTAATCGGGGCTTCTAGGTCCCAATTATACATAACCTGTTTGATCTTGATTTTGTTGAAGTCTAAATCCTCACAAACATACTTGTGTAATGATGTTAAAGCCTCTTTTAACGAGTCTTCTTCAAGTTCGTACTCTGTGTACAACTGAAACATTGCTCCTAAACGAAATTTCATTTTCTCTTTGTTTTAAGGTTTAATTATCGTGTGAATTAATAGGTTCGCGCTGGGCGCGAAATGTTCAGAATAGTTGAGATTTAGAGCCCCTTGATAAGGGGCGGCTATCGCTCGGCGACGTAGGAGACGCTTTCAGAGCGCAGCGGGGAAAGAATGCAGGGTTTTTATTATTCTGCCTGCGGCGTAACATTCGCTCGGCTATGCCGCTTTCTTTCTCCATTTCATTACGAAAGCGGCCCGTTGGTTCGATTACGTAGCACAGCGGAGAAAGAATTTTTCATTAATTATTTTGTTAGATTTTGAATTAGATTTTGAATAATTTCTCGCTTTAGCGACTTACCCGCAGCTCTGCTGCTTTACCCGTGCATAGCACCTTACACGCTGCGCAGCAGCTTTACTCGCGCTTTAGCGCTTTACTCGCCGCAGGCCTTCACCCTTGCGCAGCCTCCTCCGCATACGCACTGATCAGAGCGATGGCGACTGAGGATATCAGGAATAGAAAAATAGCACCTTCCATAACTTTCAAGTTTTTAGTTCAACAATAAAAGAATGTCGGCGCAAATATACAACAGGGGGTGTTCCAAAACGCGGGAACATCCCCTGAAACATTAATATCTTTTAAGAGTTTCGGCTATCTTTTGCCTCATTCTTTCACGTATGTTAACAGGTTCAAGTATTTCAATGCCATTTCCGAACTTCAACAGCTCACCCATGAAGTCCGACGTGGGTCGCACCTCGAAGCTGAAGTCCGTGTAGCCGTCGCCCGACGACAACTCGCGCTGCGAGTGATGCAGCGGCAGCGTCCGCAGATAGTCGGGCATCCACTGATGAGCCCGTACCACCAAGTGCGTCAGCGGCGTGTCGTCAGTCAGCACCCCGTAGTACTCTGCGAAATACTGCTGCGCCGAGAAGTTCTCAGGCATCATGAACCGCTCCTCCGTCATCGAGAGCGACGTCATGCGGTCCAGGGCATAGATGCGCATCTGGTCCTCCTCCGTCCGCGCCAGCAAGTACCAGCGCTGGTGGAACAGCTTCAGCGCATACGGGCACACCGTCTTCTCGTAGCCCTCCGCACGAAACTTCTTATACCCCATGCGCAGGCGGTGGTTCATGTGCATCGCCTCGATGATGATTCCCAGATACTGCAAGCCTGCCGGCACGTTCTCCAGCACCACCCGTTCCTTCATGCCCACGCTATCTGCCAATATGCCATGCACCGTCATCGTCGAGTACAGCCACCGCTCCAGGCTGGGATCGTACAGCACTTCCGGATTCCCGATGTAGTATCGGTACGTCTCCCGGTCGCAGTCTATCACGATGCCGAACATATTGAGGATGGCATCGCGATACCGAAAAAACGAAGTGCGAGTCAAAGGGTTTCCGCCAATCACCTTGTTCTCCACCCATTTCCGTCCGAGTTCCTCTAACGTCATCCCTCCGCATGTCTTCAGCGTATTGATGATCCAAAGGTACAACTTATATTTCTCTGAATGTCTCATATTCGTTTACTTTACACGCAGCTCTGCTGCCTTGCTCAGCCTGCAAAGTTAGCAAACTTTTTTGAATGGCAATGCATCCCGCCCCATCTTTTTTTTTCTCATGAATCATGTCTATGGAGAAAAGGAATTGCAGGAGGATGGGGCTGGTAGTGGGAAACAAAAAGCCCCTCCGAAGAGGGGCAATAGGTGTGAAAACCTTCGGCATATAGCCTTATTGTGATAAGATGTAGAAATCTTACGGTGCAAAAGTATGTATTTTTTTTGGAAGTACCAAATAAAAGTCGTACTTTTACACAAAATTTCCATCATCATGAAAAAAAGAATACTTGGTTTGGACACTGGCACCAATAGCTTGGGTTGGGCCGTTGTTGATAAGTTAGACGACAATTCGTACCAACTGGTACGTCGTGGAGTGCTTCTCTTTCAAGAAGGAGTGAAGATAGAAAAAGGTATCGAGTCATCCAAGGCATCGGAAAGAACGGCTCATCGTTCTTTGCGCAAGCAGTACTTCCGTCGCCGCCTTCGCAAGATTCGGGTACTTGAGGTTCTTGTGAAGAACAATCTTTGCCCTTATCTTTCTCCCGAGAGTTTGCACGAATGGCATGTGCACAAGAAATACCCGAAGGTCGACGAATTCATGCTTTGGCAGCGCACGAATGACAACGAGGGAAAGAATCCCTACTACTACCGCCATTTGTGCCTGACTGAGAAACTGGATATGGATTGCATCGGCGACCGCTATGTTCTCGGACGCGCCATGTATCATCTTGCCCAGCGCAGAGGCTTCCTCAGCAACCGCCTTGACAGCAGCCAGGACGACAAGGAAAGTGGTGCCGTGAAGACTGGCATCACGGAGTTGAGCAAGGAAATGGAGGCTGCCGGCTACGAGTATCTTGGCGAATACTTCTACCATCTCTATGCCGAACAGGGCAATACCGTCAGAATCCGAACCCGCTATACCGATAGGGAACAACATTACCTGAAGGAGTTCGATGCCATCTGTGAGAAACAGGAGATAGGTAGCGAACTGAAGAAGGAGTTAGAGAAGGCTCTCTACTTCCAACGCCCATTGAAGTCGCAGCGACACGGCGTCGGGAAATGCACCTTCGAACCCCACAAGCCCAGGTGTGCCGAGTCGCATCCCGCCTATGAGGAATTCCGCATGCTCTCTTTCCTTAATATTATTAAGGTGAAAGGCCCCTACGACGTGGACCTACGCCCCCTTTCTTCAGAAGAGAAAGAGAAGATTGAGCCATTGTTCTATCGTAAGGCCCTTGTGAAGTCTTCCCATTTCGATTTCGAGGATATTGCGAAGACGATTGCAGGACGAAACAAGTATTCCCACATCAAGGATGCCGACGACAAGCCCTACAAGTTCAATTTCAGAATGACGCAGGGCGTGGCAGGCTGTCCGTTCACGGCACAGATGCGAGGCATATTCGGCGACGACTGGAAGAGCGCCATTGCCGAGTCCTACACGCTTATGCAGAAGCAAGACGGCATCAAGACGATTGATGAAGCCGTCAATGATATATGGAACGTGCTCTACTCCTTCTCGTCAGAGGAAAAGTTGAAGGAGTTCGCCATCGACAAGTTGCAACTCGATGAAGAGAAAGCAGAGAAATTCTCGAAAGTGAAGATGAACTCCGGCTTTGCCGCCATCAGCCTGAATGCCATCAACAAGATTCTTCCTTTCCTGCGCGAAGGATATATCTATTCGCATGCGGTGTCGCTGGCGAATATTCCCGCTATCGTCTCAAAGGCTGTATGGAACAACGCAGAGCAGCGCTCATTCATCCTGCAGAACCTGAACCGCCTGATTGAAAACTTCGACCCGAAGGACAAAACGCTGGAAGGCACGCTGGACTTCTGCATCAAAGACTTCCTGATGAACAACTTCGAGTTGGCGGCAGGAGCGGCAGACAAACTCTATCATCCTTCGATGATTGAAACCTATCAGGATGCGAAGCCCAACAAGCAGGGGGTCTATCAGTTAGGTTCCCCGCGTGTGAGCGCCATCCGAAACCCGATGGCCATGCGCTCCCTGCACGAACTTCGAAAGGTCGTCAACCAGTTGCTGAAGGAGGGCGTCATCGACAACACCACCGAAGTTCATGTGGAATATGCGCGAGAACTCAATGATGCCAACAAGCGCAAGGCCATTGCCGACTATCAGAGAGCGCTCGACAACAACCGAAAGAAGTATCAGGACGAAATACTGCAGTTCTATCAGGAGCAAGGCTCTGCGCAACAACCCACCGACGACGACATCCTCAAATTCCAACTTTGGGAAGAGCAAGACCACGTTTGCCTCTATACGGGCGACCAGATCGGCATGGCCGATTTCTTGGGAAAGAATCCTCTCTACGACATTGAACACACCGTTCCGCGTAGCGTCGGCGGCGACAGCACGAAGGAAAACCTTACCTTGTGCCAACGGCGTTTCAATCGCGAAACCAAGAAAGGACAGTTGCCCTCGCAACTTGCCAACCATGAGGAAATCCTCGTACGCCTGGCAGGGTGGAAAGAGAAGGTCGAGAAGTTGTCGAAGGACATCGACAAGATTCATACCTTCTCGGGAATGGCAAAGGACATGAAAGACCGACTGATTCAGAGGCGGCATCGTCTCATCATGGAGCGCGACTACTGGCGCGGCAAGTACAATCGGTTTACGATGACGGAAGTACCTGAAGGGTTCAGCCGCCGACAGGGAGCAGGAATCGGACTCGTCTCGAAGTATGCAGGACTCTATCTGAAGTCCCTTTTCCACAACCCCAAAGACCGCAACAAGAGCAATGTGTTCGTCGTGAAGGGTGCCACAACGGCTGAATTCAGGAAAATGTGGGGACTGCAGTCAGACTATGAGAAGAAGTCCCGCGACAACCACGTGCACCATTGCATTGATGCCATCACGATTGCATGCATCGGAAAGTACGACAGCAATCTGATGTCGCGCTATTATCACGATGTCGAAGCCTTTGAGGCAGGCGTTGGCAAGAAGCCGCAGTTCCCAAAGCCCTGGCCTACGTTCACCGAGGATGTCCTGAACATTCAGAACGAGTTGCTCGTTGTTGGCGACATGCCAGACAACATGCCCAAGAAGGCACGACGCAGAATCAGACTCGAGAATCCAGCACGAGTGGTTGTCGCTCAAGGCGACAGTGCCCGCGGCAGTCTGCACAACGACACCTATTATGGTGCCATAGAGCGCGACGGCGACATCAGATATGTGGTTCGTCGCCCGTTGTCTTCGTTCGACAAGGCAAGCGACTTGGAATCCATCGTCGACGAAGCCGTGAAGCAAACCATCAAGGACGCCGTAGCAGGGCGAAACTTCAAAGAGGCCATTGCCGAAGGCATCTGGATGAACAAGCAGAAGGGAATCCGCATCAACAAGGTCAGGTGCTATGCCGACTCCGTGAAGAATCCCCTCAAGATACGTCAGCAACGCGACGTGTCGAAGAAGGAATACAAGCAGCAGTTCAATGTGATGAACGACTCCAACTACCTGATGGCCATCTATGAAGGTGAAGAGAAAGGCCGGAAGAAGTTTGCCGTGGAAGTCATCAATATGTTAGATGCTGCCAAGTATTACAAGAAGAGTGCCGACAGAGATGTCTATTCCTCCATCGTTCCCATCGACAAGAACGGCTTCCCTTTGAAAGTTTGTCTGCGAGTGGGCTTGCATGTCCTTTTGTACGACGAATCGGTTGAGGAGATAGATTTCGGCAATAAGCGTGATTTGAAGTCGAGACTCTATAAGATAGTTGGACTGAATGCACCTTCGGAAGCCTATCCTTATGGCAAAATAGTCCTACGCCACCATCAGGAGGCAAGGCAGTCGAAAGAACTAAAGGCAAAGAACGGTGTATTCAAAATGGGTGAAGACTACCGTGCCTCTATTGCGCTCTTGCACACCCAATTCAAAGGATTGGTGGAAGGACAAGATTTTGATATCAATGTTCTTGGCGAGATTATTCTGAAATAGTAATAATAAATCATCACCACTTCTTATGCATTTTGTTTGCTGTAATCTACTGAAACAGAAGAAGATACAAATCATAGGTTGTGGTTTGATGTAGAAAAGAGATAAAAGACAATTATACCAACGAAAGAAAGCCAAGGCGGAGGGTTGTGGTTTGATGTAGAAAAGAGATAAAAGACAATAGCCGCAAGATTTCCACGGGTCATCGTTAGTTGTGGTTTGATGTAGAAAAGAGATAAAAGACAATAGCTCCTTGAAAAAGAAAAGCAAGAACAAGTTGTGGTTTGATGTAGAAAAGAGATAAAAGACAATTTCTCAAACGCCTGATAGAAGAGCTGTGCGTTGTGGTTTGATGTAGAAAAGAGATAAAAGACAATCCATTTCTTTGGCTGGAGCGCACTGCAAAGTTGTGGTTTGATGTAGAAAAGAGATAAAAGACAATTCTCACTCATAGCAGGTCCATCATCAAGTAGTTGTGGTTTGATGTAGAAAAGAGATAAAAGACAATTCGGGTCGCGTCTCTCTGAAAACTTACTCCGTTGTGGTTTGATGTAGAAAAGAGATAAAAGACAATTGTTGACTTTGGTGGGGTTCCTTTTCCTAGTTGTGGTTTGATGTAGAAAAGAGATAAAAGACAATATGTATCAGGCTACTACAGCCATGTGCCAGTTGTGGTTTGATGTAGAAAAGAGATAAAAGACAATGGCATTTCGCCACATGTAGGCACAAATGTGTTGTGGTTTGATGTAGAAAAGAGATAAAAGACAACATTCGCAAGTCGCTGGTCCATATCGTCATGTTGTGGTTTGATGTAGAAAAGAGATAAAAGACAACCTGGAAACATCCTCACGCTTAGTAACGTAGTTGTGGTTTGGTGTAGAAATGAGATAAAAGACAACTATGGGTGAGAAACCTATGGACAAGACGCGTTGTGGTAGTAACGACAGCGGATGAGGCAGAGCAGGTGAAGCATTGGGTTTAAGAAGGACTTACCATTCGTAATTCATAGGGCGCAGGCGTGCCTGCGTCCTTCCTTGATTCTTTTTTCCTTCTGTCCTGTCTGTCCCGTTTGTCTTCAAAAAAAGTTCGTTTGTCCTGTCTGTCTTCTATCATCGCCCGTTCTTCTGTCCCGTCTGTCTCCAAAGATGGCAAGGCATTGCTTCATACCTGCGGCGCATCACGATTTATACCTATAAAAATAGGAGGGAAAGAAAGGGGAAACTGTATATTTGGGAAATGAAGACGGGGAGGAACGTGAAAGTATCGCATGAATGAGGGCGAGAATTTTGGTTTTTTGCCACTTTTTTTGTATCTTTGCACATGTAAAGACTATATTTTACTATGACGATGAAAGAAAGAACGAAAGCCCTGCTGCAGGAGATGAACAGGGGGATATATGAGAAGGAAACGGAGGTGGCTCTGTCGCTGCTGGCAGCCGTTGCCGGCGAGAGCATCATCATACTGGGGCCTCCGGGGGTGGCGAAGTCGATGGTGGCAAGAAGGCTGAAGGCGGCATTCAAGAATGCCAAGAGCTTTGAATACCTGATGTCGCGCTTCTCCACACCCGACGAGATCTTCGGACCGGTGTCGATAGCGCTGCTGAAATCGTCAGACAGATATGAGCGTGCCATTGACGGCTATCTGCCAACTGCCGACGTGGTGTTCCTCGACGAGATATGGAAGGCGGGTCCCGCCATCCAGAACACGCTGCTGACGGTGATCAACGAGAAGCTGTTCCGCAATGGCGAACGCGAGATACGCCTGCCGCTGAAGCTGCTGGTGGCTGCCAGCAATGAGCTGCCGGCACAGGGCGAAGGCCTGGAGGCGCTGTGGGACCGTTTCCTCATCCGGGTGGAGAGTGTCTGCATCAAGGAGCAGGCGCACTTCGACCAGATGCTGCTCGACGGCGACGACGGAATGGAAGCCGCGTGCGACGAGCAATGGCAGATTAGCAACGAGGAGTACGACCTGTGGACGGAGAGCATCAAGGCGATTGGCGTCGCTGACGACTTGCTGGCGTGCATCCACGTGGTGCGAAAGGCGCTGGGAGCGGTAACAATGGCAACGAGCGACGAGCGACACAACGTGTATGTGAGCGACCGCCGATGGAAGAAAATAGTAAAACTGCTGCGCACATCGGCCTTCCTGCAGGACCGCAAGCAGGCGGAGCTGGCTGACCTGTTGCCCATCTACCACTGTCTGTGGAACGAGCCCGACGAGCGCGACGACATACGTCGCATCGTGATTCGCTCGATGTTTGCCGAGTTTGGCACCACACTTGCGAAGATGAAGATGGCCATCGAGGCGGATGTCAGGCTGAGCAGGATGCACGATGCTGCCAAGAAGGCAAAGGCTGCCACCCAGCAGCGCGACGGGAACAAGAAGATCGTCGATGGCTTCTACTACCACCTGCTCGACCACGACACGGGAAACAGCTACGTCTTCATCGCCGACTATCAGCGCATGCGGGACTATTCAAGAGCGAATGCCGGACAGTTGGGCGTGCTCTACAAAGACCCGAAAGACGCCCGCCGGACCATCATCCGCAGCTACGACGGTGCCGACTTCCCCGACGGTGCGCGGCAGGTGTCGCTGGTGCGCGACGCCGACAATCTGTATATCGACGGTGTGCAGTTCGAAATAGAAAAACTTGCGCCGGGCGAGCAGCAACAGCTGCCGGTTGCAAGGGGGAAGGTGTCGGACCGCAACTACTTTGCCGAGCTCGACGAGCTGGGCGACAAGGTGCGGAAACGCGAGGAGGAGATACGTGGAAACATCTTCCTCTCGAAGGACGACCGCGATGAGCTGACGGGCTATCTGAAGGGGTTCTATCAGGAGATGGCATTGACAAGAGAGGAGATAGGCAAGCTTAATGACTGACACGCAAGACAACGATGTGAAAGACTGGATGGAGCGCATCCAGCGCCGTAGGCTGACGGCGAGCGAATATCTCAAGCTGCTGGAGAACTTCGTGAAGAAGGGCGAGCAGCCTGAGATAGAAACCGATGTGCTCACCGACTATGCGTGGCAGCGGTATGACGACCCGATACTGCGATACATCGTGGAGGTGACCCACGACCCGATGGTTCAGGCTCGCGTTTTAACGAGCCGGATGGCCGGGAAGGTGTTCTACGAAACGATGGGGCGGTTTGTCGTGGACTGTCTGCACGAGCAGAAGTTCTGCACACAGAAGACGTGGTCGGAGCGAAACGAGATGGGGAAGACCTGCGAGTGGTCGATGCAGAAGAAGTGCGACAACTGGCAATCGCTCCTTGCCTCCATTGGCGAGAAGCACCGGGACGACGCATTCAACAAGGAGTTCCTGAAGAAGCTGTTCCAACGGCAGGGCTGGCGCAACGAGGCGAACTGGGAGAAGCTACGGCAGGAGTGGGCTGCAGCCCTGGAGCGGCAGATGCAACGCGAGGTTGGTGAGAAGGTGCGCAAGAAGATTCCATCGACAAAGGCTGCCATGACGAACCTGATGAAGATGATGATGAGCGAGCAGCATCACCGCTTCGACAATGCCGACGATGCCCTGCTGTTGCAGGCCTGGGACCTGATGGAAGGTCAGTTCTCGGAGAGTGAGTTTGAGCGGAAGCTGAACATCGTGAGGATTCAGAACAAGTATCCGGAGATTGGCGAGGTGGCGCGGCGCATGGGAAGGACCGTGGAGGAAGAGGGGCGCGACCACATCAGCGTGCAGTCGGGATTCCACTTCAAGATTGACCATTCGTCGGGCAGCGACATTGAAGGCATCACGGTGGGAAACGACATCAACGCCCTCCTGCCAATGGAGCTGACGCAGTATGCTGACGAGCAGCTGGAGGACCTCTTCTACAAGAAGTTCCTAACGCGCCGGCTGCAGACGTTCCGCTACCGGTCGGAGCTGAACAAGCCTGCCCAGAAGCTGCATAAGCAGAGGGCAGTGAGGCGCGGTCCGATGATTGTGTGCCTCGACTCGTCGGCGAGCATGTATGGCGTGCCGCAGAAGATTATGCTGTCGCTGCTTGGCAAGCTGGAACAGACGGCAGAGGAACTGCAGCGCGACTGCTTCCTCATTGACTTCTCGGTGTCCATCAGGCCGATAGACCTGCGGGCACGGCTGCGAAACCGACTGATGGAGAGGATTGGGCAGAAGCCGGAGAAAGGCAGCGAATGTGTGCAAGGGGAGTTTCCATTCATCGGGGGCGGCACCGATGCGGAGAAGATGCTCCACCTGACGTTCGCCCTACTCGACGACGGTGGCAACAGATATATGAATGCCGACGTGCTCTGGGTGACCGACTTCCTGATTCCACGCACCACGCAGGAGCTGATGGAGCGGTTCCAAGAATATAAAGAGTCGGGCACTCGCTTCTATGGTTTCCAGATTGGCGAGGGCGAAAACAACTGGGAGAAGTATTTCGACCATATCTATCGGATTCACTATGTGAGGCCGAGAATGTATTAGGGAAAAGCCCCCCTGTCTTAGCCCGAGGGGGACACTATACCCTTCCGGAGCAACGGTAGGTTGGGTGCAAAACAAAACTATTTGTGAACGAATACCCTGCATTATAGCCGCCCCTTATCAAGGGGCTCTAAATCTCCCCTTTAAACCCTTTAAGCCCTTTTAAATAACAGAGAGATGACGAAAAGAATATTGGTAATACCTGATGTGCATGGGCGCATCTTTTGGAAGGAGCCTGTCAAGAAGTACATGGATGCTGTTGACAGGGTGGTGTTTTTGGGCGACTATCTCGACCCGTACGAGGGCGAAGATGGTGTGGCCGAAGACATCTATGAGAACATGATGGAAATTATCGCGCTGAAGCAGAGAAACATGGAGAAGGTGGTTTTGCTGAAAGGCAATCATGACCAGCACTATGCTTCAGAACGGTTCATGGAACTGGCTGGAGGAACGCGCATGGATGAGCAGAACTGGGAGAAGTATCATCAGACGTTCACGGCATATAAGGATTTATTTCAGATTGCTCATTTCGAGCTGGTGGGCGATGTGCCGTATGTGTTCTCACACGCGGGGCTGACGCTCTATTGGCTGAAGAAGGTGAACGAAAACGTGTGGCTGTTGCCCGACAATCAGATCTCGCTGACTGATCCTGCGATGGTTGAGAGAATCAACCAACTGGATGACGAGGGTCGGGGGCTGGAGATGCTGGCAACCGTAGGCACGTATCGCTCGTGGTTCGGGGAGAAGACGGGTGGCGTGCTATGGGCTGACGTTCACGAACATTCCATTCCCCATGCTCCCCAGGCCTACGGGCTCAACAGGGTGTTTCAAGTGTTCGGCCACACGAGGTTGAATGGGGCAATGATGGACAAGGTGGAGTATGACCACTTCGCCATGATAGACTCCCAGCAATGCTTCGTGATTGACGAGGACATCGATGAGAAGATTGTGGGGTTGAAGGAGTGGGTTACAAAAACTGCACACAGACGGCCCGACTGACGGGGATGTCCTTGCCGGTGTCGGAGAGCGCGCCGGTTTTCTTGTTGCGACGGAACACCTGTATCTTATTGCTGTCGCGGCAGCAACAGAGCAGGAACTCGCCGTTGAGCGTGATGTTGAACTGGCGGGGGTGAGCGGCGGTGGGCTGATAGCCGACGCGTGTGAGCAGACCGGTTGACGGGTCGACGGAGAAGATGGCGATGCCCTCGGCCTGTAGGCGGTTGCTGGAATAGAGGAACCGGCCGTCGGGACTCAGATGGATGTCGGCGCCGCCACGGGCTCCTACGCTATCGGAGACAATCTCTTGAAGCATTTCGAGCCGACCATCGTGATAACGGAACACCGTCACCTTGCCCGAGAGCTCGCTCATCAGGTAGGCGAAGCGACCGTTGGGACTGAACACCAGGTGGCGCGGACCGGAATCGTCGCTGACCGTTGCAGCTACTCCGTTGGCAACGACCTTTGTTCCCTGCAGGCGGTAGGAAAGAATGCGGTCGGCGCTGAAATCGGTCGCCAGCGCATAGCGCCCGTCGGGAGTGAAGCAAGCACAGTGGACGTGAGCGTCCTGTTGACGCGATAGGTCGGGACCGCCGATCGTGCCGAGAAAGCGCGTCGTGAGGCAGGCCTTCGTGCCGGCATCGCTCAGGCTGAACACGCTCATGGAGCCACCGGAATAGTTGGCCGTGAGCACCGTCTTTCCGTTTGTGGCCACATAGCACGGGTCGGCGCCTTCGGTGGGAGCTGAACTCAGGAACGTCATCTTCCCATTGTGGCGATTCAGCCTGATGGCGTTCAACGAGGCATGGGCGTCGCTGGTCTCACTCACGGCATAGACGATTTGCTTGTTGGGAGCAATGGTGAGGAACGACGGATTGCTGATCTCCAGCGAGTCCAGGATGACAGCATCGCCCGTCGACTGATTGAAGCGATAGGAATAGATGCCCTTGCTGCCGCCACCGGTATAGGTGCCAACGAGCATCGTCACCCGCTCTTGAGCGTGAATAGAACCGACGAGGCCGATGAGCATGAGCAGCAGGCAGCTCGTCCTCTTTACATTGATAATACTCTTTTCCATTGTTGTGGGATGTTATGATTCTTCTTTGTCAGGTGGTTGTAATTTTTATAATTGGAAAGTTTTATCGGAAAGAAATTAGAATAATTAGAATAATTACGTTCACAAATATGTTTTGCACCCAACTGTAGGGGCAGACCCCCGTGTCTGCCCGAACAAGAAGGGGCCGCTTCGCGAGAAATTTATCAAAAATCTAATTCAAAATCATTCAAAATTAATTAATGAAAAATTCTTTCTCCGCTTCGCTCTGAAAGCGCCCCTGCGGGTCGAGCGAATGGACAATTAATGAAATTCTTTCTCCCGGAGGAGGGGACCACGTTGGGTGTTCGTCCCCTGTTATTCGGGCAGACACGGGGGTCTGCCCCTACAGCCAAGAGGCGAGGCTATTGTCCCTTTTATTCTCTTTTCTCCCCTCCTTGCCCTTTCTTTTCACCCTCTATTCTTTTCGCTTTCGAACGTTGAGCGAATAATATCGCTACACCTGCTATAGCTAATAAGAAACTGGCGACGTACACCTTCCCATCAGGTAGGTAAATGACGGGAGCCTTGCACATCTGTATCTCGCCCAAGCCAAGATAGGAATAGACGCCAAGCAACGTGGCTGTCAAGTTGCTGCCGGCATGAAGCAAGATGGCATACCAGATGTTTCTGGACCAAATAAACACCAGTCCGAAAAGCAATGCTGCGAGAGACGCACCGACGATGTTGCGGACGTGAATCATGCCGAACAATACGGCCATCAACACGCAGACGAGGATTTGCGTCCTGCGACGACTGAAAGGCGAGATGGCCAGATGCCGATAGCACAACTCTTCGAGCACAGGTGCAAGGAGCACGGCGTGAATGCCTGCCAGCATGTCTTCGCGAAATTCGTCTGGCGAACTCACCAGCGGTTCTGTCTGAACGGAATGCACCAAGGATGTGAGTCCATAGACGAGGGCTTCTTGAGTCATGAGCCATAGCGGCGCCAGCAGGAGCAGACCAGCCGCCACGACGAGTGTAGGCGGTCGTAGCGAGAACTGACGGGACTCGGGATAGACTCGTCTTTCCATCCGGATGACTACGAAGACCGTCAGCAGGATGGCCACTATGGTGAGGCCCCACGTCATTGCCTCATGGGCAAGCGACCCACTGCCGTCCGCCAGCGGCAATGCTGTCAGATAGATAACGGCAAGGCCGTAGACTGCAGACAAAAGCGGCAAAAGCGGTTTGATGAAGGTTGCAATTTTTGACATATACTCCTATGGATGAGTTACTTTTTCTGGGTGAAGGAATCAGGTTGGTGCCGAAACTGTCGAGCCGACTCCCCCACCCCGTCGCCTCCCAAGACGAAATTCAACTTTTTTGATAATTATGAAGGCAAAATTACAAAAAATTGAACAAAAATGTGTATCTTTGCGAATAAATTTTGGGAATCACGTAGGATTTGGAAATAAAACAATCATAACATAAAGGAAAATGACTTACAAAAAAATGCTTCTCATGGCCGGACTGGCTGCCTTTGCGGCCACACTCCAGGCACAAGTGACCATCGACATCGACGCCCAGCAGCGCGGGCCGAAGGTGAGTCCTATGCTCTATGGCATCTTCTATGAAGACATCAACCACGCTGCCGACGGCGGCATCTATGCCGAACTGATTCGCAACCGTTCGTTCGAGGACGGTCCTCGCTTCGGTGCACCTGCCGACATGCAGGGTTGGTCGACGTTTGCTGCTGCTCCGTCGCAGCTCACGGCAAGGCTCATACAGCCTTCGAAAAAGACGCCGCTGCTGAACAACGTGCAGCACAACGCCTTGGAACTCGACGTCAAGGCCTCGGCAGCGATGCCCGTCTGCCTGGTGAACGAGGGCTATTGGGGCATCAACGCCGTGCAAGGTCGCAGCTATCGCCTGTCGTTCTGGGCCAAGGCACCAAAGTACAAAGGCACCGTGAAAGCAACGCTCTGCTCGCAGGACGGCTCACAGCTCTATGCCGAGACGGTGGTCAGCGGATTCCCTGCCACCAAGGCTAAGGGCTGGACGAAATACGAGGCAACCTTTACCGCCAACGGCAACGACCCGCAGGCACAGTTTGCGTTGGTCTTTGATGGTGTAGGGCAAGTACAGATAGACGTGGTGAGCCTCTTCCCACCTACGTTCAAGAACCGCGCGAACGGCATGCGTCCCGACTTGGCCAATATGCTTTGGCAGATGCATCCGAAGTTCATGCGCTTCCCCGGTGGCTGCTTCGTGGAAGGCCAGGAGAGTCCCGACAACGCTTTCCGCTGGGAGCGTACCATCGGCCCGATAGAGGAGCGCGAGGGGCACTGGAATGTGAACTGGGGTTATCGCACCACCGACGGACTGGGCTATCACGAATACCTGCAGCTGGCCGAAGACTTGGGTGCCAAGCCGCTCTATGTGGTGAACGTGGGCTTGTGGCACGGAGGTATGACACCCTACGACAGCATACAGCCTTGGATTGACGAGTGCCTGAACGCCATTGAGTATGCCAACGGACCCGTCACGTCGAAATATGGCGCCCTGCGTGCCAAGAACGGACATCCAGAGCCGTTCGGACTGGAATACTTGGAAGTGGGCAACGAGAACAACCAGCCTGACCCACGCCAGCAGAGCGACCACTACTACGAGCGCTACGACCAGTTCTACAAGGCCATCCGCGCCAAGTATCCTGAGATGAAGATCATCGGCAATGTGGTGGCTTGGGGCGACGACAACCCGAAATGGAACTCCCCGCTGCCCGTCGACCTGCTCGACGAACACTACTACCGCTCGCCCGACTGGTTTGCCGGAGCCTTCCATAAATATGATAGCTACGATCGCCGTGGGCCGAAAGTCTATGTGGGCGAATATGCCGTGACCAATGGTTTTGGCAACCTGGGCAACATGAACGCCGCCTTGGGCGAGGCCGTCTATATGATGGGTATGGAGAACAATAGCGACGTCGTGGAGCTGGCCTCGTATGCACCTATCTTCGTCAACGAAAATGATGCCCGCTGGCGTCCGGACATGATTCGCTTCAACAGCAGTCGCGTGATGGGTACACCCAGCTACTATGTGCAGCAGCTCATGCCTCAGCACATTGGTACACAGGTGGTGAAGGTGGTGCAGAACGATCCCTACAAGGACAAGGCCCGCAAACAGCTGACGCCAAAGCAGAGCCGTGTGGGATTCGGAACATGGGGCACACGAGCCTCGTTCGAAACCGCCAAGGAGGTGGAATACATCAATGGTGAGTGGAAGAAGGACGGTAGCACCGTCAGTCAGACGAGTCGCCGTGAAGCCACCATCTGTCTGGAGAAAAATGTCATCGACAACGACCACTACACCTGTAAGTTCCGCGCCCGCAAGGACGGCGGTGCTGAGGGTTTCCTGATCATCTTCAACTATGTAGACGACAAGAACTATTGCTGGCTGAACTTCGGCGGATGGGGGAACACCCAGCACGCTATTGAGCAGATCAGCAACGGCGGTAAGCTGCAGACCGTTGAGAAGCGAGGACGTGTGGAACAGGGCCGTTGGTACGATGTAACCCTGCAGGTGGCTGGCGACAGCGTGAAGGCGTGGCTCGATGACGAGCTGGTGTTCGACACCGTACTGAAGCACGATGCCACAAAGGGCATCTTCTCTTCGGCAACAATCGACGACGCCGCTGGAGAGCTGATCGTGAAGGTGGTCAACACCAGCGATATGGCTACTACCGCCCGTTTGAACCTGAAGAACTTCGTGCCCGGCGCTGCCCGCGTAGTACGCTTGGCTGCCAACGACGGTATGGAGGAGAACACGCTCAGCGCACCCACCACGATTCATCCCGTGGAGCAACTACTCTCGCCCGAAGAAGGCAGCGTACTCCTCCACGTGCCCCCCTACTCGCTGAATATCGTCAGGATCAAGCAATGAGACGATGAAGGCGTCTCCTCTCAGCAGACCAAGGGTGTTTTTCCTACTCATGTTTAGGGAAAACACCCTTTCAGTTTAGGATTATTCCTTTGCAAAAGCCAGAAAAAATGCCGTTCTTTGCAGTGTGATTAAGAACAAAATGTCTAACCTCTTAAAGTATAGGAGATAAGAATATGAAGAAGATGATGTTCCTGGCAGTGATGATGGTCATGACCGTCTCGGCCAACGCAATGAGCTATAACGCAGCAAAGAACGAAGCCCTCTTCCTCTCCGACAAGATGGCTTACGAGCTCAACCTTACAGCTGCACAGTATGAGGCTGTATATGAAATCAACCTCGATTACCTGATGAGCCTCAACGGACATGCTGATGTCTTCGGCATCTGGTGGGATCGCCGCAATGCTGACCTCCGCTTCGTGCTGAACAGCTGGCAGTTCGACAGGTATATGAGCCTGGCTTACTTCTATCGTCCTGTGGTTTGGACGGCTGGCAACTGGACATTCGCTGTCTATTCGCGCTATGCAAGAGGTCATTTCTACAATGCACATCCGAGAGTATATGTGACCTACAAGGGTGGAAACAATCGTCGCGATGTCCGCTTCTATGCCGACCGCCACATGAACAAACCCGTTGTAAATCACAATACGACAAAGGTGGTACACAACAACAAGCCCGCTGTTCATAACAACAACACGACTTGGCGTAGCAACGGCCACTCTAATGGGAATGTAAGCAACGGCAGGGGCAATGGTACTTCTAACCGCCATATTGCTCAGGCTACAAGCACAAACCGCAATAGCGCTGGCCACTTCGGAGGTCGCAAATGATGGTCATAAACTCTATATATGCCTTGCAAAAGGACTCGCGGGGAATCTCAGAAATGGGGTTCCCCGTTTCTATTCTTCCAGCCGCTGTTTCATCTTTTCCCAGGCATGAGAGCCGAAAGGAACGTGTCTTTCATCGTTTCCATCATCTGAGTGAAACGGTCAGGATTTTGTTCATACACTTTCGGGAGTGTACTTAAGCGCATCTGACGGCCAGCCCGTGACGTTCCGGCCCGTATCAAGCACACGGATGGCACGAAGATCTTCTTCAGAGAGCTCGAAATCAAAGAGGTCGATGTTCTCCACCATTCTTTCCTTATGGGTGGTCTTGGGGATGATGATTACATCGTTTTGGATTAAGAACTTCTATGCAATCTGGGCAGCGGTCTTTCCATATTTCTCGCCAATCCCCTGAAGAACGGGATTCTTGAAAATGCCGTGCCTGCCCTCTGCCAACGGACTCCATGCCTCCAAGGCGACGTTGTATGGCTTCAGGTATTCCAGCATCTTCCGTTGCTGGTAGAGCACGTGCGTCTCACACTGATTCACAGCAGGTATGACTTTAGCGCCATTCACAATCTGTGGAAAGGTGTTAGGATAGAAGTTCGATACGCCGATAGCCTTGAACATGCCTTGCTCGTAGAGTTCTTCGAGCGTGTGCCACATGACGGTAGGATTCCCAACAGGCCAGTGAATGAGCATCAGGTCCACATAGTCCAGACCCAGTCGCTTCATGGAATGACCGACGGAACGAAGCGTGTCTTCCCTCGAATAGCAGGAATCGCATATCTTCGTCGTGATGAACAGCTCTTCACGGGGAATGCCACATGCACGGACTGCATCGCCCACGCCACGTTCATTGTAGTACATGGCGGCAGTATCGATGCTCCTATAGCCTACCGATATGGCGTCTTCCACCACTCTCTGCGTTTCCCTCTCAGAGATATTATAGACCCCCAACCCAACCATCGGCATCTGTAAGCCGTTATTCAAAGTTTTGTATTTCATAATGAAAGATGATGAATGTTATTGCCTTCGTTGTTAATCCTCATTCCAAACCTTCGGTAAGGAACCGCCTCAGATGAAGATGAATGATGCCATCTGAGTCCTGCCGGTTCACAAGCGGGGTCATTGAAACGACGTATTTCGGATAGTTGTCCTTGATGGCCCGGAGATTGCCAAATTCACGCTCCCTTGTGGCATCGTCTGCGATGATGTACGATGCCTGAACATATGCCCGATGGCCATCTGGCTTCTTACAGACAAAATCTACCTCACCAGCCTGGAGTTGTCCAACTGTCACCTCATAGCCAAGCCGTATCAAGTGGTTGTAGACGATGTTTTCTATCACCTTTTCAATGTCACCCTCACGCGAACCTCCTGCCAGTGTGTTGCGCATACCGTTGTCCTCGAAGTAAAACTTGTCGTTGCTCTCAAATAGCTTTTTGCCGTGAATGTCATAGCGATTCACCTTGTGAATCAAGTAGGCATCGCACAGGTATTTCGTATAGTTGATGATAGCTGTCGAAGTAATGTTATCACCTTGAGATTTCATGTATTTAGCAATGCTGTTGGCTGAGATTATCTTCCCAGTATTATCAGCCAAAAAGCGCACGAGGTTTTCGAGAAACGGAACGTTGCGAATCTTGTTCCTCATGATGACATCTTTCAGCAGTACCGTATGGTACACATCCAACTGATACTCATGCGCATCTTGTTCATCGAGGCCCATCTTCAACAAGCCCGGAAGACCACCAAACTGGATATATTTAGCGAGCGTTTCGTCAGAGTCTGGCAACTGATGGAACAGCATGAACTCCTCGTAACTCAGAGCCTGAATATAAATCTCTTTGTAACGGCCACCTATCAGGGTGCTAAGGTCACTACTCAACATTCTTGAGTTCGAGCCTGTGACTATCATCTCGACATCAGGCTCCTCGTAATAGCTGCGCACACTCTTTTCGAACTCCTCGATGTCTTGAATCTCATCAATAAGAATGAAATTCGTCTTGCTTTTGTCGCGTCTTGCATCGATATAGGCGTTCAGATCATGATAGGTTTTGATGCCATCAAATTCATGCTTTTCCTTGTCGATGAAAATGACATTTGCAAGCTCGTTCCTGCCCACCCTATCCCTGAAAAGGCGTAGGAGATAGCTCTTTCCAATACGTCGCTGACCAGTCAGAATGATAATGGTATCCTTACCCAAATATCGTTCGATTTTCTCCAGATAGCTTTGCCTTATGATTGCATTCATGTCATCGGGTCTTTATATTTTATAATAGATATTTTGTGCAAATATAACATTTTTATCTTTTATAAAAGACAAAAGTGGTGAATTATTTTTGTTTTTCCATCAAAAAAGATATAATTCGGCTGTTTTTCTATAAAAACAAGTGAGAATAAGAAAGAAATGTAGTACATTTGCAGCCCAATATCCGGCTTTTGGAAAATGAATGCCAAAGCGTTTTCCTTATGGTGAAACTGATGAACGATTGCTAAATGCCGATTGGTTAAATACAAATCTTTTAGTATTAAATGTATGACTCAATTTGAAGACAAACTACACCAGGACCTGCATCAGTTCCTGCTTTCGATGAACGAGGTGGACGAGCGTCTGCCGGAGTGCCCCGACGTGGAAGAGAAATGGGAGGAGATAGCCCGAGCCTACCTGCCTGATGGCATCAGGGAGTTTCAAGACTATCCTTCAGCATCGCTCGGCTGGATGATGTATATCGGTATGGCTGTTGCGAAGATGTGGGACGATGAATGGGAAATCTATTCGAAGGTGGACGACCTCTATGCCTACATGCGAGACAAACGTGGCTTCGATAGCATGGATGAATATATCCGTGAAGAAGTGTTGCTGCTGAGCGGTGCTGACTACGTCGCGCTGGAGAAGTTGGTCGGCGAATGTGCCTCGCGTGTCTACAACGCACTTCGTCGCCAGGACATTGAGCCGGGAACCAAAGAGGCGTTCAGCGGCTATGTATCATGCCTTCATCAGCTCTACCTGATGGGAGCAGCCGTACAGCTGAAGCGGATGGGTTATCACATGACGATGCAGATGTAATATCGTCAACGCCCTCATGGAAGTTTAATGAAGTTTAAGAAATTGTCAGCATAGTTTATCAAAGTTTAAAATCAATGCCATTTTGTCCATCATTGGGAGCCATTTTGTCATGAGTTGCAAGCAGGCACGAATGTTGCGATTAGTGAAGTGAGAGCCGGAGCAAGAGCAAAGGCGATCAAGAACATTCGTTTAACTTAAAAAATAACTAGGAGGTATTGATTATGTTACCAGTAATGTTTAAAGAAAGTTGGTTCCCAACAGTATTTGAAGATTTCCTGAACACTGATTTCATGCCTCGCGCCAACACAACGGCACCTGCAGTCAATGTGAAGGAGGATGAGAAGGCCTACACGATGGAGCTGGCAGCACCGGGCATCAAGAAAGAATATTGCCGGGTAGGCATCAACGAAGACGGCAATCTCACCATCGCCATTGAGAACAAGATGGAACACAAGGAGGAGAACAAGAAGCATCACTACCTGCGCCGTGAGTTCTCGTACTCGAACTACGAGCAGAGCTACACGCTGCCTGACGACGTGGAACGAGACAAAATCTCGGCCAAGGTGGAGAATGGCATCCTGACAGTTACCCTTCCGAGGATAGTGAAAGAAGAGAAGAAGTTTGCCAAAGCCATCGAGGTTTCATAAAACTTCCGTCTCAATAAAAACAGCAAAGAGGGTGTTTCGACATCCTCTTTTTTTGTATTTGAATGATTGATGCTGAGAGAGGAAAGTGGAATTACATATAAAACACGAATCTCGTCCCTCGCGGTCCTTGTCCGTCGTAATCGGCAGCTGTGGAGAACTGACTGCATAGGTTGCTGATAGCATCCTCGTCGAGCGACTGCGTCAGCTCAAGAACGATTGCCCTGCGCCGTTCATCATAGGCGAGATTCCAGATACATTCGCCCAAGACAGCATTCACCACCGTCCTTATTTCATCCTGAGTGCGCCAGATGGCATCGAAATCTGTCATCATATTCTTCCTTAGTTTAGCTTCTCCTGCTTTCTGGATAACATGACTCATCGGGTTGACTTGAGTGCATCATTCACGCTGCCAGCCTCAAGCAGTCGTTGCTTCGCTTCATCATAATCAAGGCCCAGATAGTCCTGAAGCATTCGCGTACCACGATCCACAAGCTTGGCATTTGTCAATTGCATATTTACCATACGGTTGTCACGAATGCGTCCCATTCGTATCATCAATGAGGTGGAAATCATGTTTAATACCATCTTCAGCGCAGTTCCACTCTTCATGCGAGTAGACCCTGTTACGAACTCAGGTCCGACGATGGTTTCTATTGGATAGTCGGAAACTGCGGCCAAAGGGGTGTTGGGATTGCTGGTGACACACCCCGTCAGCATATCGTTCCTGTGGGCTTGACTCACTGCACCAACAACATAAGGCGTTGTGCCTGAGGCAGAAATGCCCAGCACAGTATCGTCTGCAGTAGGATGATAGGCCATTAAGTCACGCCAGCCCTGACCGGTATCGTCTTCTGCCTTCTCAACAGCATGACGCAAAGCGCGGTCTCCCCCAGCGATGATGCCTACAACCCATGAGTCTGGCACGCCAAACGTTGGAGGCAGCTCACTGGCATCGAGAACACCCAGACGACCACTGGTGCCAGCACCAACATAAAAGAGCCGGCCGCCCCGTTTCATCCTCGGTTCTATGGCTTCCACCAACGCTTCTATCTGAGGTATTGCAAGCTGAACGACCTTCGCCACACCAGCGTCTTCCTCGTTGATATGCATCAGCAATTCCGCTACCGACATCTGTTCCAAATGCTTATAGCGGGATTCTTGTTCTGTAATCTTCTGGTTCATCCTATATGACATTTCCTTTTTGAATGATGTGGGAGCAAAAATACGAAAAAAAAGTAGCAGCAGCAAACAATTCATACATTTTTACCTGATCCCAATGCATTTTTATACAAATGGCAGAGGAGCGTAGCTGTGGTTGGGAATGTTTTACCGATTTTTGAGTATTGCCTGTTGTTCGGATTCGTCGTACCTTTGCAACTGGAAGTTTATCAACTATATAATCAATTAAGGTATGAAGAATATTTTCAAGGATTTTTTCAGTCAGTGTGCCCGTCCCGAAGGATTTCTGGGGCGTTGCATGCTGCGCTTTATGAATTTCGGTCATGCCCCACTCACCAACTGGGGACTTAGCCAAGTAGCGTTCCATGATGGGATGACAATGCTCGACATCGGCTGTGGCGGTGGTGCCACGCTGAAGCGTTTGCTCAAGAGAAGTCCTGGCGGCAAGGTCTATGGCATAGACATCTCTGAGGAAAGTGTCAGCAAGGCGAGGAACGTGAACAAGCGGCTGCTGGGTAGTCAGGTTTTCGTGGAACAGGGGTCAGCCGACAGTCTGCCGTGGGGCGACCAGACGTTTGACGTTGTGACTGCTGTGGAAACTGTCTATTTTTGGCCTGATCTGCCAAAATGCTTCCAGGAAGTGAAACGTGTGCTGAAGCACGGCGGTCAGTTTGCCATCATGCTGGAAGTAATAGAGGGAGATTCCGTATGGACGAACGTGGTTGAAGGCATGACCGTCTATTCTCCGGAGCAGTTGAAGGACATGCTGGAGCAGGCAGGCTTCAGCGATGTAGATGTCTTCAAGAAGAAACCGTCGTATGCAACCATCAGAGGAATACTGAACTAAATCTTTGAGGGGCTTGGCCGCCGAAGCAGCATCAACATTTGTCGCCCACCCTTCGACAATTGATGACCAATAGCAGTAATGCGTCTGAATGCAGAACTGGTTTTACTGATACGTTATCTTCTGCACGATCTGGCCCGGGTCAATGATTGAGAGGGTGACAACATGCTCACGGCGGCTACGGTCGAGGGGCATCGTCAGGACGAACTCCTTGCGATTTTCGATTACCTGAATCTTCCACTCGCGACCCCACTCCTTAAAAACATTTTCGCAGACGATAGGCTTGCCGCCATCCACGCAGACGGCAAATCTGTTGCTGCGGTCGGTGGCGACAGGCCACATCGGGACTACGGAGATGCAGAGGCTGACGGAGTCGGCATTGTCGTCTAATGTTGCTGCAGGGATAGTAATGTCGATATTGCCCGAAGCCTTCACATCGAGTGGCTGACCCATCTGCAAAGCTTTCCAGTCAGTGCCGATTCCGTCGAGCAAGCGGAAAGGCTCTTTGACGGATAGAGACGCAAGGTCAATCTGATGACGCAATTCCGGATGCCGCTGGTTGTCGGGCAGACGATAGGTGTCAGTGGGCTTATCGGTGAATTCAGGCATCTGATGATAAAGAGCGGTATAGCCGGGCGGCACCTCCGAAATCATCTGGTTCCATTTCCCGTCGAGCTGGCTGTTGTAGCGGTCTATGAGCTGTTGCAGCTGCCGGCAGGCATCTCTCGACTGCTGGGCGAAAGCCTGGTTGCCGGTCTCGTGGTTAGCCTGGGAATAGAGGAACTTACGGTTCATCTGATAGGCTGAATGCACTGCATAGCCGAGCATCTCAAAGAGGGCCGGACGCAGTGCCGGCGCCACCTCGCGCTCAACGGCATCGTAGGCAAAGCAGATGTCCTGATAGCCGACAAGCCGCTTCTGCGCCGTACCTGTCTCAAAGGAGAAATCGGTGTCGTGTAGCCGTGCATACTCTGGCTCATCCCACTCCATCTCGTAGCCCATAAACTCCGGTTTGCGATCCCATGCGAGCCGGTAGTATTCGTCGAGGATGTACTGGAAGGTCTCAGCATGCTGCTGGCCGAACATGTTGGCCAGCCACCGGGCCTGATAGCAGTTGGCATTGTCGTAACTGAACGCCGTGAAGTCGTAGGCCATGTCCATGAACATCTGAGTCTCTATCTCCATAGGCTTGATGTCGCCCACATTGAGTAGCCAGTAGCGGTCGGCTCCAGCGCTATAGGCCTTCAGCAACTCCTCGTACATCAGCATGGGAGCGGTGGTGGAGAGCCACAGATTGTCGTGGGGCACGCCGCAATAGCTCAGGTGGTAGTACACGCCGCTGCCGCCGCTTCGCTGCTGCTCGGCCGTATTGCTCACGCGTTTCATATAGCCGTAGTTGTCGTCGGGCCAGACGAGTGTGATATCATCCGGCACACGCAGTCCTGCATCATAGATATCGAGCGTCTCCTTGTAGGGCACGAAGATCTGCGGCAGTTTCGTAATCTTCTGCTTTTTATGTTTCGTGAGGATGTTGCGTTGTTCGGCGAACACTTTCTCCAGTGTGTGGGCGCGGTCTCTGGGGTCGGTGCTACCCTTCATGGCCTCATCGTGCAGGCCTCGCATCCCCATCGTGTAGATGTTTTCATATTGAGCCGTCTCGCGGATGCGGTCGTCGAGCTTCTTCAGAATGGTCTGGCTGTTGGTCTCGTAGTTCCACTCTCCGTCGCGCTCCTTGCTCCATTCCGACGGGGCGGCATTGTTGAAGAGTAGCGGCTCGCAGTGGCTCGTAGTAATCATAATTCCCCATTTGTCGGCCACCCGCTGACTCTCCGGATGACTGTAGAACGCTCCCGTACAAGTATGCATGGCCGGTGCAAGCATGTTGCCCTTCAGACGGAGGATGAGCTCGCACACGCGGTCATAGGTTTTAGGACCAATGTCGCCAAGCTCTTTCTCATAGGTTGTAGCAGCCCAGGTCTTCAGGCCCCAGTCCTCATCGTTGATAAAGATGCCACGATATTTCACGCTTGGCGACTTGCTCACCATGTTCTCCTCATAATCATAGACACGCTTGTTGCTTTTGTCAGCAGGCACATCGGCCCACCAATACCAGGGACTGACGCCTATCTGCTCGCTGACATGTAGCACACCGTAGGCCATTCCCCGTGCATCCGAGCCGGTGATGTAGAGGTCGCCACCTGATTTCGTGTCAATGGCGTAACGTTCCCACGTGCCTTGCAACTCTCGATGCTGGCGGCTGTGCTTCACGGTGCCTATCACGACGTTTGAGCCGTCCCTGCGCCGAGTGCTTATAGAGGGTCTTTTGCCCGATACGCGCTCGATATCGTCGGCCAGCACTTCTGTCATCTGACGGGCCAGCGGCGTGTCACCTTCATGATAGACCAGAGTTGCCTTCGTCAGGTCAATTCCCTTACTCACCTGTGCCGTCGCCCCAATAGCGAGCCACAGAACGCAAAAGACCATCAACACTTTTTTCATTGTCCTCTGTTATATAGTTTTATTCAATATCGGTTTCTTGTTCCATAAGCAGAAACAAGTTCTTCACTTCACTTCTCCTTGCTCAATGTATTTTGTTCATATTGCGGATATAATCAAGCTTTGCTGCGACCCAGGCGCTGTCGCCAGGCAGCTGGTAGCGGCAGTTGCCAGAAGGCGAAGGGGTGAAAGTGGTAACCGCGTGAGAATCAATGCTTACCGTGCCTCGCCCGGTTCTGCATCATTGCATGACTGCTTTTGGAGTCCAGTTGTTGAAGAAACGCAGCACTTTCTCCTTGTTGTAGCCCTGTCCTTCTTCCAAGAAACTTGAATCTTGAATATGAACGACTTTACCGTCTTCACCCAGCACTACAAAAACGGGATAACCGAAGCGGCCACAGTTGTCAAGGCGCTTCATCAGTTCTGCTGCCTGCCGTGCCTTTGCCTCTCCCTCTGATTTGCGGGGATTATAGTTCACGTGAATATAGACGAAGTTGTCGTCAATCACTTTGCTGACTGTGGTGTCATTCGTGATGAAGTCAGCAAATCGCAGACACCAAGGACACCAGTTGCCGCCCACTTGACAGACGACAAACTTTCCTTCCGACTTGGCTTTTGCAACAGCCTGGTCTATCTGCTCGATGGGGTTGATGTCTTCATTGTAGACTTTCTTCAAACCCTGTGCATTTGTAGTCAACACAAAGAGAACGGTGAATAGGGTAAAAACAGCTTTCTTCATAAACTTATTTAATTTAGGTGCAAAGTTAACGATTTTTTCTCAGAATTCATCCAAAATGAGTAAAAACCCTACCAAATCGGGTTCAAATGCACCTGAAAATGTTCCCATACTGTTCCCAAAAAGTCCCCCCCAAATGTTCCCCAGATGTTCCCCGAAAAAAATCGGAAAGTTGGGGAACATAGACAAAAAAAGCCGCTAACCCGTTGAGGATTAACGACTTACATTTTGGCAGGTTGCGGAGAGAGAGGTATCTCTCGCAGAAGGAGATGACCCTCATCTATTTGTTGTTTAATGAATTGAGTACCAATCATTTTGCATTTCCCATCAAAACGGTTCAGATTTTATGAAGTAATACACTGGTAATACACCTGCTATGTATAATAAGGCTCATCCGACAAATGCGTAGTTTTTGTGCCAAAAAGATGGACAGAAATGAAGATAGCTAAGATTTTATCACTACCTTTGGTTACCCCTAACTAAAGCGTAGAAATATGAATCCCAGCTATCTGTATCACGCATTTGGTGTCCGTCACCAAGAATGTACCAAAACCGAGTACAAAGGTAATCAAAATAAGACGGGTAATATAGTTGCCAGATTTCTTAGCCGTCACGCTGTCTTAACGCTCAATGGTTTTAATTCTATCAAAGATCTCTTATCTTACTTTGCAAAAGTAGTGCTTTTGCATCGAATAACCAAATAATTCAAGCAAAAAGCGGACAAAACACTCAAGAATCAGTCATTCCCAACTCTTCAAGTCATAAAATTGTTAAAATATGACTTTAAATTTTACAAGACCACCGTTTTGGTAGCTTATTCCTATTTTTGCAACAAAAAAAAGGAGATATAAGCTATGATGCGATTTGAGTATGACCCGAAATTTGTCAAACTCCTCGCCAAAGAAATGGTGAAGGAGATGCAGAAGATAAAAAGTGAGGCAAAAGAGCCTGAGCTTATCACAGTCAAGGAAGCTGCTGAAATACTTAATTTGTCGGAAGACTATGTGAGAAAGATAAAAGACAAACTACCCCATGTCAAGCAAGGAAACAGCAAACAGGGCCGAATCCTCTTCGTGAAAGAGGGTCTTATGGATGCCAATCTCAATGCTGTCGGAAAAACCAAGTAATGCGTACCAGATGAATTGTGCAAGCGGCGCTTGCACAAATTCGCTATCAGTCGAAACCACGAATTTTGCAAGTCGCGCTTGCAAAAATGAAAAATTGGATAAATTCTCGTCTAAGCTCGTCTAAATCTCACTTAAATTCTCGCTTAAAGTCGCTTAAATTTTCTCAGCGGAAATGCCCTATACAAAGGACTTTCCAAAGATTCTCGCTTAAAAAGTCCACTTAAAGTCACTTAATTCTCACTTAAATGCCATAGCCGTTTCTCGTCTGTATAAATAATGCCCTTTTTCCTCAATTTAGTTAGAAGATTACCAATCTTACCTATCTTCTGTTCTTCTGTGAAATCTACAGGCAACTTATTCCAAAGCAACTCGTTGATTTGCTTGCGACTTAGTACCTTATGGTCTTTCAGTGCCTTAATAATCCATTCTTGGCACTCTGCATCATTAAAGCCTTTTTTCAACGTGTATTCAACCTGTGTATTAGTCGCCTTAGCAATCTGCTTTGAGACATACAGATGAGGTTTTCTACCTTCTATCAGTCCTTCCTTCCTCAGTTTCTTTATGGCGTTGTCGTTGATGGGCTTTCCTTTCTGAACCTGGTCCAGTAACACCGCATCCATCAGCGACATATCCTGATTGGCAAGCAGCATTAGGCTGTAGTTCTCATCGATGATGGTGCCAGGAAGATTGAGAACGACTTCATCCGCAGTTGACAGGTCGTAGTCTGGCATTGGCAGATAGCGGTCTTTCTGGCTTTGGTACATCTTGTGGATACCATAGCCCTGCGTATCTATCATCCTGATGTTCACCATAGCCTTCACAAGTGCAGGATTGCGATAGCTCTTGGGAGTCTTCTCGCCAGTGATATACTCTTTATAGTCCCCCTCGTAGAAGCTTCCATCATTCTGAAACTTCAATGAATCCATATTCTCAGTCACAATAATTCTGGCATTCTTCTCATATTGTTGGTGGGCTATCGAGTTGTGCATACCTTCGAGAATGCTCTCCGTATCATACTTCCACACCTCTGCTGGTATCAGCGAATCTTTAGGATAAATTTTGAAGCGATAGTTGCGTATTCTGCCGAGCAATTCAGTTGTCGTGAGGACAAACGGGATGGTATAAATGTCGCCAAACACCTGCCCATCCTGAAAACACTTCCACACTATTTGAGCTATATGGTTCAGTTTGTGAGCAGACGTTTCTTTGCCCACCAGCAACAGTGTTGTACGTGTCACTTTCCCGTCGATTGTCAGTCCAGCCTTGTCAAGAAACACCTTGTCATCCCAGCCATCACATTCCTTTGCAAGCCTTGGGTAGCGTTGCTTATATCCTTCGCGAGCCTTTGCAATAGCCTTCGTGTCGAGGTCATCTATTGTGGCATCAGCAACAATCTCTGCAGTCCAATCCTCATTCACCGTCTGCCTGCGAATCTCCTCATACTTGCTCATGTCGAGAGCAACCAAACTCTCACCACGTCGCGCATAGAAATGTCCCTGCCAAGCTATCGGAATACCACGAGGCGCAGCAGGTATCTGGAACATCAGCACCCGCTTGCCCTCAACCTCCAGTTCGTAGATATCCCTGAAGGTGTTTCCGTCAGTGGTATGCTGCGACAAGTCATACTTCAACTTCTGCAGGCTCTTCATCCCGTTCTTGTACGATGTACCTAATATCTCGCGCGTCTTGTCATGCACACCAAACACCAACCAAGCAAAGTCCTTATCCCTCAGGTTCGCCTCATTACTCAGTGCAGAGAAATACTTACCCAGTTCATCGAAACTGAAACTGTTTTCCGCTTTCTTGAACTCCACCACCTCATTCTCGTAATGGTAGCGCAGATTATTGAATGTTTCGTATATGTTCATATCTCATAAACGTTTTATACTTCTACTTTATTCTTTTAGTTTTCTCTTTAAATCAGCCATCACCATCCGGATAGTGCTGCGTCTAAAACCTTCGGGGCATTTACTCTTCACCTTTTTCACCGTAGCCCCCTTCGGTAAATCTCTAACTATTTCTGAGATTCTATTGTACAAATAGCTATCTACGAAATCAGAAACATCCACCAAACCATGTAATATAAGGTATGAAAGATGCTTCGAGATTGTCAGTGCAGACAGCTCTCTCTTCGATACTATTGCCTCAAATGTATAACCTTGCTTAGCAAGGTCAAGAGTGGCTTGTATGGTTCGTGGAATAGCCTTTCTCCTTTTTGATGATAGTTTATCTACATCAACCTCATCTGGCAATTCTATCTGCTCTACAATCTCCTCGTACGACATGCCGAAAGTCAAGTTGTAGCTTTCAAGGTATTCCTCAACTTCATGGGCCGCTTCCAATCCACCTTTGCGTACTTCAACCAACACTTGTGAACTAGCTATTTGAGGTATCTCCACAAATGTATCATATCCCAGCTTGATGAGGGTCTTTGCCGTCTTATCTGACAGAGACAGATGTCTGATAGGAGTATTAAAGAGTTTTGCCAATTCCGGCTCTATTTCTGGCTCAGCTAACTCTTCTTCATCTTCGTCAACTGTTGGTATATCCTCACGGGCAAACATTCCATCACCCTCTGATGCGGCTTCTTTTTCAGCAATTTTCTCTAACTGGCTCCTATTCTTAGGCACATCGGCAAACTCCACGCCCAGATTGTCGAACAAAATCTTTTGCTCATCAGTAATAGGCACCAGTCCATGTCCGACCTCTCTAAACCATTTTCTAAGAGCTATTTCATCATGCTCGCCATCCATCAAAGGATAGCGTTTGTTCTTTATCACAAACAGGCGGAAACGGGAAAGAATCTCGAAGAAAGAGCCAGATGGGAACTCAACCACCTGTCCGTCTTTGTCGTAATCGTATTTCTGAGCAACAATCACCACACCTGCCTGCTCGTCAACATTCATGCCATAGCCTTCTTTTAAAAGACGGCACAACATGGCGATAATCCTGTCTCGATGCTCAGTGTCCGGAACAACATAATCACTCAAATGTATTTCAAGAGGGTCTTGATAGTTCCAATATGCCCTCTCCGTAATCTCTTTCAGCACCTTGCGCCATTCTATCGATTCCCAAATATCTTCGTCTATGACGTATGTTCTCCCTTGTATCGTAATCTGATTATTCTGCTTTTTTTTCTTTTCTTCTTTGGGTTCTACCGTTGGAGGGGCAAGGGTAACGTCTGCCTCCTTGAACGGGAGTTCCTCTACCGCTGGAGCATATTGCTTAATCACCTCAACAAATCGTTTGCCGTAGGTGTCACGCTTATGTTCACCGATGCCAAACGTGTTGCCAAAGGCTGCAAGCGTTGTAGGCATATCAGTAGCCAGCGCATGCAGCGTCTTGTCTGACATCACGACGAATGCAGGATAGTTTATTTCGTCGGCAATCTCTTTCCGCAGCACCTTCAACCGCTCAAACAGTTCCGTGTTCTCACTCTGTCCGCTAAAGGTCACAGCCTGAACCTGTTCTTCCTGCATCTGCTTACGACGGCCCTTTACACTGAAATCTTCGCGGCTGATGACTGCCAACTGTACACGCTTCTTACCACGCACTACATCCTCTCCGAGTGGCGTAACATGCAGATGGTTGTCCTCATTGTAGGCAATCTCGATGAATCCCATCTGCAACATCTGTAGCAGATAGTCGTGCCAGTCTCTTATGGGAACATCCCTGCCTGCCGCAAAGGTCTTAATCTGATTGTAACCGCGCGACACGACTTCTGGTGAGAAACTCCCGTGCAGAATGTCTATCGTCAGCGTGAATCCCACTTGCTCGCCCGTCCTCAATATGGCAGAAAGAGCCTTTTGAACAAGTTCCGTTCCATCGAACGTCTGTGGTGGCGTATGGCAAACGTCGCAGTTGCCACAACTCTTATCGCTGGTCTCACCGAAATAGTTCAGCAGGATGCGTCGCCTGCAAACCTGTGCCTCGGCATACTCCTGCATCCGTTGTAGTTTCTCCGCATTGATTTCCCGCTGTCCGCTTTCCTCTGCGAAACGCTGCAACGTGATAATATCTCCAATGTTGTAGAACAAGATGGTTTCACAAGGCAGTTCGTCACGACCGCCACGGCCTATTTCCTGATAGTAGTTCTCTATGCTCTTGGGCAGATTATAGTGAACTACAAAGCGCACATTGCTCTTGTCTATACCCATTCCGAATGCTATCGTAGCACAGACTACCTGAATGCGGTCGTTGATAAAGTCCTCTTGCACACGATTACGTTCATCCGTTGGCAGTCCTGCATGGTAGACACCGACAGCGATACCTTCCCTATGAAGTTTCTCTGCCAGTTTCTCACAGGTTTTCTTTGCCAGACAGTAGATGATACCACTTTCTCCCCGATGTCGACGAATTAGGTTCAGTATGGTGCGCAGTTTCTCTTTTGCCGAATATCCTCTTCTGACATCTAAACTCAGATTCGGACGGTCAAACGAACTGATGAATATTTCTGGCTCCTTGAGGTGTAGTTGTTCAATAATATCGGCCTTGGTAATCTTGTCGGCAGTAGCTGTAAGCGCCATGACAGGCACGTTTGGGAAAAGCTCGTGCAGATTACCCAACTGCGTGTATTCTGGTCTGAAGTCGTGTCCCCACTGTGAGATACAATGTGCCTCGTCAATGGCAAAGAGTGATACCTTCAGCATGGTTTGCATCCATCTCAACTCCGTCATCAGCCTTTCGGGTGATATATACAACAATTTTACGTCACCTCGCAGACACCGTTCTGCAATCTGCCGATTAACTATCTCATCGTTGGCACTGTTCAGAGCCTCTGCTGCAATGCCATTGGCACGCAACGCCTCTACCTGATCCTTCATCAGCGAGATAAGTGGCGAAACAACAATGGCCGTACCCTCCATCATCAATGCAGGAATCTGGAAGCATATCGACTTACCTCCACCCGTCGGCATCAGCACCAGCGCATCCTTCCGTTGTAGCACATGACTGATTATCTCCTCCTGCAAAGGTCGGAAGGAGTCGTAACCATAATATGATTTGAGTATCCGTTTTGATGTATCCATTGTTATAAAAAACTATCGGCTATAGTATAACTTTATCTTTCATGTTGTACCAAGTATCTCACAAGTAATATCATGTATACCATGATATTTTATTGTTTGCGAAGTAACACATTTTGTGGAAAATGTTGTATGAAGGATGTCACTTCCTTTTGAATACTTTGTCATACTCATTTTTTAGCACATCTGGAGTTATATATAAATCGTCAACTAATTTCTTTGTACGACAAAAGATTGCATACTCTGATCTTTCTAATTCCATTGCTATCTCACTCTGACTTCTGTTTTCAAGTAACAATGTACTTAATCTTTTGTCCTCTTCTTTACTCCACCTTCTACCTTTGTTACTAGCATCAGAAGGGACCTTTGTTGTTAATTCACACAATGGTTTCTGGCTTGTTGAATAACTCTGTTTACTCGGTATAACACCTCTCACACCACCTTTGGGATTGGGCACATCACCCTTATACCTTGGAATCAGGTGCATGTGACAATGAAATACCGACTGACCTGCGGCCTCGTTGATGTTGATGCCCACGTTGTAACCATCAGGATGGAAACGTTCGTCAACCTTTTGCTTAACGTATTGCAGCACAACGTTCATTGCCTCTCGCTCATGGTTGGTAAGGTCGAAGTAATTAGCAACATGACGTTTCGGAATAATCAAGGCATGCCCAGGTGAGACAGGATAGCCATCATAAAAAGCGACACAAGTGGCCGTCTCACAAATGATCTCTACACGTCGAGACAATCGGCAGAAAGGACATGTCTCTCCTTCCTTGCGAGGTAATTTGTTGAAGTGCTGATATTGATAGAGTTCATAACTCTTGTTGGCAATCAGACTCTTATAGGGCAGTTTTACGTTGCACTGATAGGCGTATTGCTTGTGAATGGCATGCAACCTAAAGCCTTCTTCCGTAAGGTCCCTACGCACAGCAAAGTATGCTGTTCCTTTAGGCGAAAGCAGATTGGTGACGTTCATCATCACTTCTGCTTGTGCATACGGTTCCAGTACATTCAGCACATAGTTACATATGATAGTATCAAACTTCCCTTCGGGATAGTCAGGGCGATAATAATAATCATAGCCCACGATGTCATAGCCCTGACGCTTCAATTCATCCGTGTCGAAACCAAAACCGCAGCCGAAATCCAGTATTTTTCCCTTTAGCAATTTGTGCTGCAAAAGATAGCGTGTTGGTACGGATAATTCCGTACGCTTGATAGCTGTCAGATACGGATGATTGATTTTCTCTGGTTCCATAGTCTTTAGTATTTCCAAGTCTCAAAGCCCATATTGAGGGCTATTTGATTGATGGGGTTAAACGTTCTTTCGTAGATTTCACGAAACTTCTCCTCACTCATTGCAGCCAAATCTTTTGCTGAGTAGCCAATAGACACAAAGTCCTCCATTACCTTCGGCTCCCTATCGGCATTGATTAAGACTTGCAAGGAATGATGCTGCAATGCTGCAAGTTTGGGCAGATAATAGTCTAAGTCTGGCAACTTGTCGCTCTTAGATGAATTGATGCTGCCATCCGATGGTATCAAATTCCATAGCAGATCATGACACACAAAACTCCATGGAATAAAGTGGTCAAGGTCATAGTCTTTTGGATGTAGTAACTTATCTGTGTAGATACAATGAATAGGACCTCCTATCGTCATCACCATATCCCAATAGTTATGCTGCTTTGTCAGTGAATTCCTAACTTCAGGGCGTATCAGTTTATTGGGGATAGCTGGCACATTGGGATTCCTTGTTTGCAGAAACAATGTTAGATTCCAATAGGCAAAATCCACTAAAATGTTATAGTGCGTATGCAGATAAGCATCCCAAGCCTGATTCAGAACGATATAGAAATCCGAGCCATCTTTATACAAAGCATAAAGACATCCATTCTCCAATGTCTGGGAACGTCTGACCATCTCCTTGTCATCAGAGGTGTCAATCCACGGACGCAAAAAGCGATAGGGAACATTCAACGTTAGCGTTGTTAGTAATCGCTTTATTTGCTTGTCATCCAATCTGCTTTGCAAACCGTCAATAATCGTCTGAGAATTGGCATCAATGGGAATCTGAGTAATGTACTGCAATTCCATCACAATATCAAACAACGAATCGCTCTTGCCAAAGGACAAACGGAAATAGTGAATAGGATACCATGCATTAGCCACCATTCTGATGACAATATCCCACACGCTGATTCTCGGGTTGTCCGATTTCGCATGTATTTGCATAATCGATACAAACCAAAAGAATTTGTATGTCGCCACCGTATTTGAGAAAATCTTCCCAAGCCGGTTCGTGGTCAATATGTCTGATTGCGGAATCTGCATGAAAAAATTAGCGAGTTGAAAAATACTCCTCTCTTTGACGATGAATCTTATCCATCAGATATCTAAACATTCGATGGTCTAATTCGTTTCCACAATTCATCATGATTTCTTCCGTATCACGTAACAATCTTGAAAATTCTCGGTCTGCAAGAGGCAAATCCAACTTCCCCTCATTTAGCTTTTCTAATTTGTTCACAATTCTTTCGTATTCTATTGCAGCAATTGAATTACGTTTTGCATTAGCCTTACGACCATCTTGCATGACCATTTCCATCATCATTTTCAAGTCTGTCATCTGAGCCTGTAAAAAGTCTAACGCCATTATTTCTTTGTTTGACTTATCAAGATTGGGAATAACAGCCGAAGAACTTAAGGCCATCAATTTAACAATAGAATTTATATTGCCCGCATCATTTTCTACACCCTTAGTCGCTTCTATTGCTTCTTGCAAATTTTTCTGAGACTCTAGAACTTCATGATATTTCATCTCTTTAGAATATTCCAAATATCTCAATGGTGCTATATCGAAAATTTTTGGCGTTCCTTTCTCTTGTATAAGAACAACTGGCTTGTCAAAAGCTTGTCGGATTCCGAGTTCAAATAAGACATTCGGATTACGTGTACTCAAATCACAAACAGCAATTGGTGCATCTATCAACTTTTTTAGAATGTCCAAATGAATCAAATTGGTTTCCTTTACCTCATCTGCCCTAATTGCCACAAATTCGGTCTTCTCTATCGCTGGCTTTATGATGTCATTATAGACATGTGCAAAATGCCCTTTCTCATATCCTTCGCAATCAGCAATCGGCATAATGACAAAACAACTTTTATTTACTTCTTTTGACATGGAAATTTAATTAAAGGGATTCAACATATTTCTTGTTCAATAATTCGTCAATCTCTATTTCTTGTAACTTCGCTATCCTCAGATACGTCTCCATCGGAGGCTGGCACACATTAGTACACCATTTTGAAACCGTAGTTGGTGCACAACCCAGTTGTACAGCTAACCATTTGTTGGTTCTCTCCTTTTCTGCAAGCACCACTTTGATGCGAATGATATCTTTGTCCATACTTGGATAATGAAATGTTGTGGGTACAAAGATAGTCATTTTTGTCGAAACAGAAGCAAAATATCACGATTATTAACTTTAACACTCACTAAATTGCCTTTTTCTCATTTATCGTTTCACAATTCACATCAGGCTACGACGATTGTTGTCTTCAAGAACAATTGCCTTTGCAAAAGCAGACACAAGGATACACCTTATTATATACGTGATGCTTAACCAACGAGAATAAGTTCATAGGTTTGCTTCGAAAATCTCCACACCTTCGGGTATGTGTTTTCCACGCATTCGGGAAACAGGGTGTCTTGCTTATAAGCAATATTTCAATTGCGGATCTTTTACCCAAATAAAGAGTGGAAAACAGTGCAGAATGAATATGTGGAACTATTCGATAGAGATGTACCACTAATCCCGCACTATTTTCCGCATTAGTTTCCTTACTATAAAGGCTTGCATGGTCATTGCACATTCTTGGCATTCTTCTCCTTGCATTCGATAGACAAAATTTCCGCATTGAAATCAAATGATAATGCTTGGTCACCGAAGGGCTGTATTCCATGATAACATGTAAATCTAAAGAGGGTGTACCTGATAACTATTTTGTTCCATTGTTTGCGCAATCGGGAAGTCTTCAGCCAGACATGTCAGCGACCCAACATAAAACATTTTTCATCAACAGGAAAGAGTGCGATGGGATACGATATCATCATGGACTTAGCGAGGGGCATTCCTACGACAACCCAGCAACTTCGGAATCATTTCTTGCCTATGGGAAAAATGTTGGTCGAGCAATTCCATTTCTATTCAGGCCCGTCATCAACACTAAGACTATCATCATAGATTGCCAGGCAAATCATCAACCAGAATGCAGACCATTGGGAAAGGTTATTCTTCGTCATTTTTCTTGTGCGCTTAGAACTTCGTCGAAAAACGTTTTGGTACGGGGTCTCGGGGTGTCCCTAAGCCTATTCAGCCAATGAGCTTGCTCAACCTTGGTTTGTGGCGGCTGCTTGCGGGATTTTTCCCAAAGGCAGGTATTAGGCTACCTCTATTGCGGAATTTTCGCAATATGCGCAAGCGCCTTTAGAGAATTTTCGACACTCTGCGAGGATTGTTGAGAAAGCTGTATGACGGTTCCGAAAATACATGTGTGAAAAGAGTGCTGTTACACGCCACCCAATTTAAGACGGTGTAACAGCACTAAGAATGTCTGGGCTATAGGGATACCACAAACAGCAGTCTTCTGCATCCGAGGGCATCTATGGTGCCTTAGAATGGATTATTAGCCGATAGTACAGTTCAGTTTTAATACTGCACGTTTCCCTATATCGTAACGACTAACCGCCCCAAACTTTTCCAGATCCGCAATAAAGGCACTCGTGGTATCTCTATCCCAATGCCAGGATCTCGACAGACTGCTTATACTTCCGAAGATGCATTCGTTCTCTTGCTGTAGTGCAGCATACTACCGCTCTATAAGATCGTGGAACGCCTCTACGCGTGTAAGTTTTTCTGATGAGTTTTTCTGCCCACGAAACAGATAACGCCATAGCTCTCTGCTCGTTGAAATGGTCATTGAAAATTCCGCATACTGATTTTGTCGATTTACTTGTTTCATACTAATACGATTTTTGTTTGACATAAACTATTTTATCCATCATTGTATTCCGCATTGTATTCCTCAAATATTTCTGCGGATTGATATGTGGAATCATCTGCAGGATTTCGAGTACAAAGATATGCGGAGTTTTTATTTCAGTTTCTTCTCATATGCAGCCATCTTATCAACGACTGTATCATCGAGCATATTAGCATAGACTTGTTCTGTAATTTTAAAGGATGAGTGACCGCAAATCTTAGCAACTGTCTTCAAATCCATGCCGCCTTCATTGAGTAGTAATGTTGCGCCAGTATGCCTTGCCCAGTGGCTTGACACAGGTTTGTCAATACCAGCCGCCTGTGCAATAACCTTCAGGTACTCGTTATACTTAACGTTGCTGATGACGGGTAACTTATTCTGATACTTTTTCAGCACCGCCATGGCTGGTGATAGTAGTGGGATTGTGAACGTCTGCTTCGTCTTTGCCCGGTTACCAACGCAAACCTTCATTCCTTTCACTTCCTTAATTTTACTCACATCGAAGTCGTGTAGGTCGGTGTAAGAAAGACAGGTGTAAGTTTGGAAAACGAACACATCACGAACTCTCTGAAGACATTCAGAAGGTAATGCGACATCGCGAACCTTCGCAAATTCTAATGGAGAAAGATACTTGCCAATGCCACCTTTCGATTTCTCCTTGTCAATACGAATCGTTTCAAGAATCCTTCATCGATAGCATCCAAGATGAAGGAATTAAGGAACCGGTGGTAGTTGTTCCACTTAGAGTAGGGTTTCAGCCCCTTCTTTGCCAGATGTTCATCCAATGCCAAGATGTTTGCATCGGTGACATCCTCGAAATAGCGAATCTTACCCCATGCAGAGAAGAACCGCATGAAACGGTTGTAACGCTCCTTACTGTCATCAGCCTTGCCATACTGACGGATCTTTGTCCGTTGCTCACAGAACTCCAAGAACGAGATAGCGCTTGCTCGTTTACGCTTCAACCTCTCCTGAATAGAAAAGATGTCCATTACGCTCTCGCCCATCATATCAAGAATGACCTGGCGAACCTCAGCCATGAGTTTCTCCAGCGTCTCGTTCAATTCACGGGCATCAATTCGATTTACCACAGCACCCCTGTACCAATGCTTTGGCAGGAGCCTGATGCCTGTTGTCATGTACTTCTGTTTGCGCTCAAAAGTGATTCTGAGTTCAACAGCTGCCTCCCTGTTCGTTGCCGCAGTCTTTTTGCGGTTGTAAACGAACTCTAATAACGGTGTCTTGTTCATTTTTAACTAAAAGTATTACTTTAAACTATTGACAGCGGGGGGCGGTAATACATCTGGTAATACATTCCGTGCTTATGATAGCGGAAGATGTCCAATGACTGCTTATGTCATTTTAGGGACGTTCCTCCCTCTATATAGCAGATTTTCAACGGGTTAAAAATGCAAGTAGTTGATTTTCAGGCACGAAAAAAGGGAATCAGTAAGGGAGGGCACTGAAAAACCCTTCAAGTTAGTAAGGCTTCTCGATTATTAACAAAAAGCAGATTGCATATAACCGTTAATATGCGGATTTGCAATCTGCTTTTGTTTTGTTTTTTTGATAGCCTGTAAGC
>Ga0256404_1000340_pt1 | contig 122087 bp, 113 predicted proteins | sample RumenRJG_01DNA_FD_185990 | JGI IMG/M metagenome (GOLD analysis project Ga0256404, IMG submission 185990) | Bovine rumen microbial communities from Lethbridge, Alberta, Canada - RJG_01 | ecosystem: Host-associated > Mammals > Digestive system > Stomach > Rumen | place: Canada: Alberta... | reverse complement strand
AAAAAGGAGAAAGATACAACCCGGATCACGACTATTATGCAGCACTAAAGGTGGCATGAAGGTCAAAGTGTTAAAAATATAGTTAAAACGAAAAATATATTAGGAATTTAACATAGAATGCAGAAATCACAGAAATCTGATTCAACTGATAATTTCCGTTTTTCCGTTTCTTTTCAGATTCTTCCGTTATAAACATCCTTGCGCCAATCACTATGAGAATAAACATTGGTGCGAACAAACGAACGAACGAACAGTGTCTTACCCTGAAAAAGTAGACTTCGTACTGGTGTCTTGTACTGATTTTGGTTGACTCAAAATGTAACTTTGTGACATGTGAATTTGTGACAATAAGCACCTTCAATAATCGGAGTAGAATAGTTATATTAATATATAATATATTATATATTTATATAAATTTTTATTACTTATTATTTGTAATCTCATCTTCCTTTCTCATCTTCCTTCCTCTATATCGAACCTCCTTAATGTCACAAAGTCAAAAGTCACAAAGTACAATTTGTGTAATCTTTCCTTGATCAGGTTGATAGTTTTCGTAACGTTCGAACTGTTCGTTCGTTTGTTCGTTCCAAAACCCTCGCTTTGCAAACTATGGCAGTTTGTGCTATAAACTATGGCAGTTTCTGTGAAAAAGTGCCTCAAACGCTGATAACGGGAACGTCATTCTCTGGGAGCGGGAACGTCAAACGCTGGTAGTGTCTATGGCGTTCAGTGTTTTTTAACAGTTAAAACCTCGTTGTTAAAGGATTTTCACACGCTGTGACCCCTCAAATTTGGTGGAGTGAAAAATAATTCGTAATTTTGTGCCGTGGTTGACGACAAAAAAAGTGGAGAGTTTTGAGACTCTCCACTATTGTTTAATCCTTTACAGAGATTAGCGGCGCAGACCGAGGGCCTTAACGATAGCACGGTAGCGCTCAATGTCGCGCTCCTTCATGTAATCGAGCAATGCGCGACGCTTACCAACCAACTTGGTCAGTGAACGGGCTGTGTTGTGATCCTTGTGGTTCTGCTTCAGGTGCTCGGTGAGGTGAGAGATACGATAGGTGAACAATGCAACCTGACTCTCTACAGAACCGGTATCCTTAACACCACCCTTGCCATACTTCTCGAAAATCTCTGCTTTTTTAGCTTTGTCTAAATACATAATAATAACTTGTGATTAATGATTTGCAATAACATCTTTCCAACGCGATTCCTGCCTAATCACACGCAGACTACGTCGTCAAATGCTCCGGATTTTCCGAAATGCGGGTGCAAAGGTACGAATAAACGAGTAAAAAACCAAATTTTTTTGTGTTTTTTCGAGTGAGAGTACTTTCGAAGTAAGTCAAAGGTACAACTTTTTACTCATTCCAACAAGTTTTTCGAAGAAAAGTTGTAACTTTGCACGCGTTTTTCAAATAAATAAGTATGCAGGATATCAGAAACATAGCAATTATTGCCCACGTTGACCATGGTAAGACCACCTTGGTGGATAAGATGATGCTGGCGGGAAACCTGTTCCGCGAAGGACAGAACCTGAGCAGTCAGGTGCTGGATAGTAACGACCTGGAACGCGAGCGAGGCATAACCATCCTTTCCAAGAACGTTTCCATCAACTGGAAGGGTACGAAGATCAATATTATCGACACTCCGGGGCATAGCGACTTCGGCGGTGAGGTGGAACGCGTGCTGAACATGGCCGATGGCTGTCTGCTGTTGGTGGACGCCTTCGAGGGACCGATGCCGCAGACACGTTTCGTGCTGCAGAAGGCTTTGCAGATCGGACTGAAGCCCATCGTGGTGGTGAACAAGGTGGATAAGCCTAACTGTCGTCCGGAGGAGGTGTACGAGATGGTGTTCGACCTGATGTTCGCCCTGAATGCGACAGAGGACCAGCTCGACTTCCCCGTGGTGTATGGCTCGGCCAAGAACGGATGGATGGGCGAGGATTATAAGCAGCCTACCAATGATATTACGTATCTGCTGGACAAGATCATCGAGGTGATTCCTGCTCCGAAGCAGATCGAGGGTGATCCGCAGATGCTGATCACCTCGCTCGACTATAGTAGCTATACGGGTCGTATTGCTGTGGGACGTGTGCATCGCGGAACACTGCGCGGGGGCATGAGTATCTCGATTGCTCATCGCGACGGAACGATAGAGAAGACCAAGATCAAGGAACTGCATACCTTTGAGGGAATGACGCATGTGAAGACCGATCATGTGGACTCAGGTGATATCTGTGCCGTCATCGGCTTGGAGAAGTTTGAGATTGGTGATACGATAACCGACTTCGAGAATCCTGAGCCACTGCCGCCCATCGCCATTGACGAACCAACCATGTCGATGCTCTTCACCATTAACGACTCGCCTTTCTTCGGTAAGGAGGGAAAGTTCTGCACAAGTCGTCATATCCAGGATCGTCTGAGTAGGGAGCTGGAGAAGAACCTGGCGTTGCGGGTGGAGCCCTTCGAGGACAGTACCGATAAGTGGCTGGTAAGCGGACGTGGCGTTCTACACCTCTCCGTGCTTATCGAAACCATGCGCCGCGAAGGCTATGAGCTGCAGGTTGGTCAGCCGCAGGTGATCTACAAGGAGATCGATGGGGTGCGCTGCGAGCCCGTGGAGGAACTCACCATCAATGTGCCCGAGGAGTTCTCGAGTAAGATGATTGATATGGTGACACGCCGTAAGGGTGATATGACCAGTATGGAGACGCAGGGCGACCGCGTGAACATCGAGTTCGACATCCCGTCGAGAGGTATCATCGGACTGCGTACCAATGTGCTGACAGCATCGCAGGGCGAGGCCATCATGGCGCATCGTTTCAAGGACTACCAGCCGTATAAGGGAGAGATCACTCGTAGAGTGAATGGCTCGATGATCTCACAGGAGACAGGCTCATCGTTTGCCTATGCCATCGATAAGCTGCAGGACCGCGGAAAGTTCTTCATCGATCCGGGTGAGGAGGTGTATGGCGGTCAGGTGGTAGGTGAGCATGTTCACGATAACGACTTGGTGGTCAATGTGTGCAAGGCTAAGCAGCTCACGAACGTTCGTGCTTCAGGTACTGACGAGAAGGCGCGTATCATCCCCAAGACCGTGATGAGTCTTGAGGAGTGTCTTGAGTATATCAAGGAGGATGAATACGTGGAGGTGACACCGAAGTCGATGCGTATGCGCAAGATTATTCTCGACCATCTGGAGCGCAAACGCGCCAACAAGGAATAATCATGAACCCACGCGATAACCAGATACTGAGAATTGCCATACCCAGTATCGTGAGTAATATCACGGTACCCCTTTTAGGACTGGTGGACGTGGCAATTACGGGGCATCTGGGGGCTGCCGCCTATATCGCGGCCATCAGCATCGGTAGCATGGTGTTCAATACCACCTACTGGCTGTTCGGCTTTCTGCGGATGGGCAGCAGCGGACTCACCTCACAGGCGCTGGGAAGGCGTGACTTCCAGGAGGTGGCGGCGTGGCTGATAAGGGGATTGGTGATTGCACTGGGCATCGGACTGATGCTGATTCTTGCGCAGTGGCCGATACGGGAAATGGCCTTGCGACTGATGCAGCCCGAGGAGGAGGTGCGACAGATGGTAATCACCTATTTCCATATCTGTATATGGGGCGCTCCCGCAACATTAGGTCTCTATACCTTGAACGGCTGGTTCATCGGTATGCAGAACTCGCGGATTCCGATGGTGGTTGCCATCGCACAGAATATCATCAACATTCTTCTTTCTCTCTTCTTCGTCTTCGGCCTCCATATGAAGGTGGAAGGTGTGGCTTCGGGAACGCTCATCGCCCAATGGGTGGGCTTCCTTTTTGCCTGCGTTCTATGCCACCGAATCTATGGAAAGAGGGTGGGGAGTGTGGCTTTGTTGTCTCGGGATAACGTAACAATGTTATTTCGTAACAAGGAGATCAGACGGTTCTTCCAGATTAACCGGGATATCTTCTTCCGAACGGTTTGTCTGGTGAGCGTGATGCTGTTCTTTACCACAGCAGGATCGTGGCAAGGGGAAGTGACGCTGGCGGCCAACACCTTGCTGATGCAGCTCTTCCTGCTGGTGAGCTATGTGGTTGACGGCTTTGCCAATGCAGCCGAGGCCATGAGCGGGAAATACTGGGGCGCAAGGAACTTCAGGGCATTCAGCTATACGGTAAGGCACTGTTTCCTGTGGGGCTTTATCTGCGCATTTCTGTTCACCGTTATCTATATGGTGGGTGGAGATGCGTTTGTGGCGTTGCTCACCGATGAGCCTACCGTGGTGGAAGAGGCTCGTGAGTATATCTGGTGGATATACCTGATACCGATTTGCAGCATCCTGGCCTTTATCTGGGATGGGGTGTTCGTGGGAATCACGGCCTCGCGCGAGATGCTGATCACCTCGCTGGTGGCGGCTGTCGTGTTTTTCCTGTTGTTCGTCTCGATGTATAACTCCTGGGGCAACCACGGATTATGGTTGTCGTTCCTGGTGTATCTGTTGATAAGGGGTTCGCTGCAGACGGTGTTCTTCCACCGTTCTCTCATGGATAGACAAGATTCGCTTCTGTAATCTGCTCCAATACCTCTTCGAGATACTTACGGGCTTCAAGACGAGCCATGGGAAGGTCGTGCAGCAGATAGTTCCCGCAGTCTTTTGCCGCCGCACCGGGAATCTCACCTTCAAAATCAGCCACAAAGCGGAACGTGCGTTTCATCAGTTCCACAATATCCTTTGAAGCATAGTCGCCTCGTAACAGCAGGTAGTTACCTGTGAGACAACCCATGGGACCCCAGTAGATGATGCGGTCTTTCCACTCAGGATCATTGCGCAGATAGGTGGCTGCCAGGTGCTCAATGGTATGGATGGCACCATTGTGGAGTACCGGCTCGCGGTTGGGTTCTTTCATGCGGATGTCGAAGGTGGTGACGGTCTCGCCGCCTACCTGGTCCTTCCTGCTTACATAGATACCGCGCAGTAACTTGTTGTGGTCGATCGTAAACGAAGGAATCTTGTCCATTTCTTTCATCGTATAGGGTTTATAACAGTTCGAGGAAACGCTTGGTGACATTGAAGGAACCTTCGGCCATGCGCGACCAGAAGTCGAAATACTGGGAGGCCTTGTTGTCCTTCAGGGGAATATCGCTGATGATGCGGAATGAGATAAACGGTATCTGGTAGAGATGACAGGTGTGGGCAATGGCACAGCTCTCCATATCCACGGCCTTGGCATCAGGGAACTTCTCAAGGATGGAACGCATCTTCTCTTGCGAGTCAACAAACCAGTCGCCAGTAACAATCAGTCCGCTGACAACGGTGTTGCTGCTTTCCTTCTTGTTCACTTCGAGGGCTTTCTCCACCAGGTTCTTTGCCGTCTTGAAACGTGCTGGTGTACCGATTAGCTGACCGTATTCCACCTCGCTGCCGCAATAGACATCATGGTAGGTGCACTCGGTGCTCACCACGACATTCATCACCTCTAAGGAGATGTCGGCGCCGCCGGCTACACCGGTACTGATGATGAGATCGGGATGATAAGTGCTAATCAGTTCTGTGGTCCCCACTGCGGCGTTTACCTTACCAATGCCGCACTGCATCATGATCATCTCGTTGTTGTTGATATGACCGAGAATGTAGTGACGACCGTGGTGCTTTTCGGCGCGGGGCTCGTCAAGGAGTGTCTTCAACTGGACAAACTCCTTTTCCATGGCTACAATAATTCCTATTTTCATTTCGGTTGCAAAGGTACGGATAAACGAGCACAAAATCAAAGAAAAACGGATTTTTCTTTGTTTGTCGAGTGCAAGTACTTTCGGCGAAGACAAAGTTACGATTTTTAATTGAAAATTGACAATTGACAATGGGAAATTGAAAATTATTTGTATCTTTGCAGTCAAATATAAACGATTTGTTATGAGAACTTTGAAACAATACCTGCCAGACCTTCTGGTTGTGATTCTTTTTGCTGTTATTTCCTTTGCGTATTTCTTCCCTGCTGACATAGAGGGAAAGATATTGTATCGCCACGACTCCTCAGCGGGAGTGGGCGCAGGACAGGAAGCCAAGGAATATTTTGAACGGACAGGTGAACGCACGCGGTGGACAAACGGATTGTTCAGCGGTATGCCAACCTACCAGACATCTCCGTCGTATAACAGCACATCGGCCTTGGGAAAGGTAATCGACGCCTACCACCTGTGGCTGCCAGAGAATGTGTGGTATGTGTTTGTCTATCTGCTGGGATTCTATCTCTTGCTGCGGGCATTCGATTTCCGTCAGTGGATGGCTGCCTTGGGTGCTGTGATATGGGCGTTCTCAAGCTATTTCTTCATCATCATCGCCGCAGGACATATCTGGAAGGTGTGGGCTTTGGCCTACCTGCCGCCGATGATAGCGGGTATCGTTCTTGCCTATAAGGGGAAATACCTGTGGGGATTGATTGTTACAGCTGTGTTCACGGCGTTTGAGATCAATGCCAACCATGTGCAGATGACTTACTATTACTTGTTCATCATCTTGTTCATGGTGATTGCATGGCTCGTGGAGGCTGTGCGCAAGAATCAGATTCGTCATTTCCTCAAAGCATCAGGGGTATGCATCGTGGGTGCACTTATAGGCGTCTGCTTGAACCTCTCGAACCTCTATCACACCTGGCAGTACTCGCAGGAGTCGATGCGTGGGAAGAGTGAGCTGGTGAAGAAGAACAGCGCTAACCAGACCAGTAGCGGACTGGAACGGGATTATATCACGCAATGGAGCTATGGTATCGGGGAGACATGGACCTTACTGGTGCCGAACACGAAGGGTGGTGCCAGTGTGCCGCTGGCCATGAACAAAACGGCCATGGATCATGCGGATAACCAGTTCGTGGATATCTATCAGCAGTTAGGACAGTATTGGGGCGAACAGCCGGGCACAAGCGGACCGGTGTATGTGGGGGCTTTCGTGCTGATGCTGTTTGTCTTGGGACTGTTCATCGTGAAGGGACCTATGAAGTGGGCTTTGCTGGCTGCTACCATCCTGTCCATCTTACTGTCGTGGGGAAAGAACTTCATGGGACTGACGGATTTCTTCATCGACTATGTGCCGATGTATGCGAAATTCCGCACAGTGGCTTCCATACTGGTGATTGCTGAGTTCACCATTCCACTGCTGGCCATGCTGGCACTGAAGACCTTGGTGCAGGATTACAAGGATGCAAAGGTTCCGATGAAATACATTCTCATCAGCTTTGCACTTACAGGTGGCTTCTGTCTGCTCTTCGCCCTCATGCCAACACTGTTCTTCCCGAACTATGTGTCTTCGGCAGAGATGAATGCACTGAAGAACGGATTACCGCCAGAGTATCTGGCTCCGTTGGTGGCGAATCTTACTGAGATGCGTAAGGCGATGTTCACAGCCGATTGCTGGCGCTCATTACTGGTCATCGTGGTGGGAACGGCCATGCTGCTGATGTATCTGAAGAAGAAGCTGAAACTGTCTTATATGCTGGTGGGAATGATTGTATTGTGCCTTATCGATATGTGGACAGTGAACAAGCGCTACCTGAACAACGATATGTTCGTGAACAAGAGTGAGCGTGAGGCTCCGCAGCCTAAGACGAATACGGATGAGTTTATCCTGCAGGATACCAGCGACCATGGTAACTACCGTGTGCTGAACCTTGCATCGAACACGTTCAACGAGAACGAGACATCCTATTACCATAAGAGCATTGGTGGGTACCATGCTGCCAAACTGCGCCGCTACCAGGAACTGATCGATGCTTACCTCTCGCCTGAGATGCAGCAGATGATGCCAGCGATTGCTGAGGCTGCTGGCGATATGACGAAGGTGAATGGAGATAGCATCTTCCCGGTGATGAACATGCTGAACATGCGGTATGTCATCTTACCGCTGCAGAGTGGTGAGACCGTTCCCGTGAAGAACCCGTATGCTTACGGTAATGCGTGGTTCGTGGATCAGGTGCAGTATGTGGAGAATGCGAATGAGGAACTGGATGCGCTGGGTAAGCTGTCTTTGAGACACCAGGCTGTGGCTGATAAGAAGTTCAGTGAGCAACTGGGAGAGGCGAAGGAGCAGGATGGTACCTCGGTGGTGACATTGACGGCCTATGAGCCGAACCACCTGTCGTATGACGTGCAGTCGGGCAAGGGTGGTGTCATCGTCTTCTCGGAAATATACTATCCCGGATGGACCGCCACGGTTGACGGTAAGGATACCGAATTGGGCAGGGTTGACTATGTGTTGCGTGCCTTGCAGGTATCACCGGGCAGTCATAAGGTGGAACTGATGTTCTACCCCAAGAGCATCAACACCACAGAGACCATTGCCTATCTGGCGTATGTGGTTCTCTTGCTGATGATCCTCTTCATGGCGTATCTCCAATGGAAAAAGTCGAAACGCAGTAAGGCATGAAAAAATTGCTGTCGCTGCCGCCCAATCTCGTAGGTTGCTTCCATGAGATAACTGGTTACAACCGTGATGAGTGGTTCTGCACCCATGATCCCATCGGTAGGAAACTGGGTTCGGGCGGTGGCAGCGCATGGCTTCTGCAAGCGTGCTATGAAGAAGGAGGAAGGACGAAGGAGGAAGGAGAAAGGAGAAAGGACGAAGGGGCTTTTGACGCGTGGCTGGCTTCAGAGAAGCGTATCTTGATTCACGCAGGCGGTCAGAGTCGTAGGCTACCTGCCTATGCGCCTTCGGGAAAGATCCTCATTCCCATCCCGGTGTTCAGATGGGAGCGGGGACAACGGTTGTCACAAGACTTACTCTCGCTGCAGGTGCCGCTCTATGAGCGGATCATGCAGGCAGCCCCTGATTCGTTACATACGATGGTTGTCAGCGGGGATGTGTTGGTAAGGACCACACAACCGCTACAGAAGATTCCTGAGGCTGATGTGGTTTGCTACGGCTTGTGGCTCAGTAGGGAGACTGCAAAGAACCATGGTGTGTTTGTCAGTGAACGACAGTCGCCTAACACCTTGAAGTGTATGCTGCAGAAACCTTCGGTGCAGACACTCGGGGAACTGCTGAAAGATCATTTCTATCTGACGGATATCGGTATCTGGCTACTGAGCGACCGAGCGGTGAAACTGCTGATGCAACGGAGTAATGACGGGGCATATGATCTCTATAGTCAGTTTGGCTGCGCCTTAGGAACCAACCCAGGCATCAGGGATGAGGAACTGAATGACTTGAAGGTGGCGGTGCTGCCTTTGCCTGGGGGTGAGTTCTACCATTATGGCACTTCGCCGGAGATCATCTCTTCTACGTTGGCCATTCAGAACTTGGTGAACGACCAGCGTGAGATTATGCATCATTCCAGGAAACCGCATCCGGCCATGTTCATCCAGAACGCGATTACTGAGGCTCCTATCACCGAGAATAACCAGAACCTGTGGGTGGAGAACAGCTTCGTGGGAAGGAAATGGGTAATGAGTCATGAGCATATCATTACCGGTGTTCCGGAAAACGATTGGGATATTCACCTTCGTCCTAACGACTGTATTGATATGGTTCCTGTTGGGGAGAAGGAATTCGTGGTGCGCCCCTATGGCTTTAATGATCCGTTTAGAGGTGGGGTTGACGAGGAGACGACTTTGTTCCTCGGCAGACCGCTGCGAAAATGGGCGGAGGAAAGGAGAATCGTCTTCGATAATAACGGGGATATCCAACAGGTTCGTCTATTCCCTGTTACTGACAGTCTGCATGATGCAGGACTGCTGCTGAGATGGATGATGGATAGTCCTGAGCTGGAAGGTGGCAGACGCTTATGGGAACGGTGCAGGAAGATGAGTGCTGAGGAGATTTCTGCCGAGGCTAATCTGGTGCGCCTTACCCGACAGAGGGAGGGCTTCCGCAGGGAGAACTGGCGGATGCTGGCAAGGAACTACGAGCATAGTGTGTTCTATCAGGTTGATCTGGAAGATGCGGCGCGGGCTTTTGCCGACCATCATCTCCAGGAACCGTTGCCGATTCCTGAACAGACGCCGCTGTTTACTCGTATTCATGATAGTATGTTCCGTTCTGAACTGGCTCGTCTTACTGGTAGGAAGGAGGATTCCAATGCTTATGAACAGAAGGCTTTCTCCCTTCTTCGTGAGGGTATTACCCAGCAGATCCTTCTGGATAAGCAGTCGCCTAAGATGTCGGTTTACAGTGATCAGATTGTCTGGGGACGTTCGCCTGTGCGTATAGATATTGCCGGGGGGTGGACAGATACACCGCCGTATTGTCTGATGGAAGGTGGAAACGTGGTGAACCTGGCCATTGAACTGAATGGGCAACCGCCGTTGCAGACCTACATACGACCGTGCAAAGAACCGCATATCGTACTGCGGAGCATTGATCTGGGTGCCATGGAAAGGGTGACGACATATGAGGAGCTGGCCGACTACCATCATGTGGGTAGTCCGTTCTCCATTCCTAAGGCGGCACTGGCCTTGGCGGGATTCTTACCTGCATTCAGCGAGGAGTCGTTCACTTCATTGGAGGAACAGCTGAAAGTCTTTGGCTGTGGTATCGAGATTACTTCCCTTTCTGCCATTCCTGCGGGCAGCGGACTCGGAACGAGCAGTCTGCTGGCCTCTACCATACTTGGCGCATTGAGCGATTTCTGCGGGTTGGCTTGGGATAAGGACGAGATTGGTTATCGTACCCTCGTCTTGGAACAGCTCCTGACAACAGGTGGTGGCTGGCAGGATCAGTTCGGCGGTATCCTGCAAGGCGTGAAACTGTTGCAGACAGAACGGGGCTTTGCCCAGCAGCCTGTGGTTCGCTGGCTTCCCGATAACCTGTTTACACAACCAGAATATGCGGCTTGCCACCTGTTGTATTATACAGGAATCACCCGCACGGCCAAGAGTCTTCTTACCGAGATAGTAAGACGTATGTTCCTGAACCAGCATACAGAGCTGTCATTGCTCCGTGAGATGAAGCAGCATGCCATGGATATGTATGAGGCAATTCAACGTAATGATTTCATGGAGATGGGAAGACTGGTACGGAAGTCGTGGCAGCAGAACCAGCTCATCGACAGCGGTACGAATCCTACTGAGGTGCAACGTATCGTTTCACTGGTGGATGATCTGTGTCTGGGCTATAAACTCTCGGGGGCCGGTGGAGGCGGCTATCTCTATATGGTGGCGAAAGATCTGGAGGCAGCAGCACGCATCAAGCAGCAGCTAACGAACAATCGTACCAATACCAATGCGCGGTTCGTGGACATGTCGCTCAGTACCACAGGTCTGCAAGTAAGCAGAAGCTAATCAACAAATCTATTACCCATGGAATTCAGAACAACAGTCAGTATCCCAGCATCAACGTGGAAGGTGGAACCGCATCACCAACTGCTTTTCGTGGGCAGCTGCTTTGCCGATAATATCGGGAAACGGTTTTCCGAGAACATGTTCCTTACAACCGTGAACCCCTTCGGTGTGATGTATAACCCTGCCAGTGTGCTGCATACGCTGGAGCGGATGTATGCGGATGAGACATCTGCATTTGCAGTGCCCGATGTGGCGGTGCTCTCCCTGGGTACCAATCATGTGTATATCCTCAACGAGACGGGTGAGATTGTGGATAACTGTGAGAAACGTCCGCAACGGCTCTTCACGGAAAAGATTCTTTCGAAAGAAGAGTGTACCGATTATCTCACACAATGTGTCAACCTTCTGCAGCAGGTGAACCCTGATGTACGCATCATCTTCACCGTCAGTCCGATACGCTATGCGAAATATGGCTTCCATGAGAGTCAGCTGTCTAAGGCCACCTTGTTAATGGCCATCCACAACCTCACGTCATCTTTCATCTCTTATCCCTCATCTTTCATCTCTCAACTGATATACTTCCCCTCCTACGAGATCGTGTTAGATGAGTTGCGCGACTACCGTTTCTACGCATCAGATATGCTTCATCCTTCTGACCAGGCAGTGGATTATATCTATGAGCGGTTTGCCGAAACCTACTTCTCAGAGAAAACCCTTCGTTTCGTGGAAGAGTATCGCCCCATCAAACAAGCACTGAACCACCGTCCTTTCAACCCAGATAGTGCGGAATACCGAAGGTTCATTGCCCAGACAAAGGAAAAACTGGAAGCATTCAAGGCACGTTATCAGCGGTCATAAGTAGCTGCTCATTTCCCTTTTGTGAAACTATTACCCTGAATATTTTGTCGTTTCATCAAAAAGTTGTAATTTCGCAGCATCAATAAAGACAGTATTCATGACTTATACGATTGAAAAGGTGACCACCCTGATAGGAGCCCGACGCTATGGCTGTCGGGAGGCTCAGATCAGGTGGCTTCTCACTGACAGCCGTTCGCTCTGTTTCCCTGAGGAAACCCTGTTCTTCGCGCTGAAAACAAAAAGAAACGATGGTCATAGGTATATCGATGACCTCTATCGCCGTGGGGTAAGGAACTTCGTGGTGGAGGTGGTGCCGGCTCAGGCTGATGAGCGTTATCCGCAGACAAACTTCCTGAAGGTGGTGGATACGCTGGCAGCTCTGCAACGACTGGCGGAGCGTCATCGTGACGAGTTCGATATACCTGTCGTGGGCATCACAGGTAGTAATGGTAAGACCATGGTGAAGGAGTGGCTGTATCAGTTGCTGCTCCCGTCACGTCATGTGGTGCGTTCCCCCAAAAGCTACAACTCACAGATTGGCGTGCCCTTGTCGGTATGGTTGCTGAACGAGGAATCGCGGGTTGGACTCTTCGAAGCGGGCATCAGTAAGCCGGGGGAGATGCTGGCCTTGCACGACATGATCCAGCCAACCATCGGCGTATTCACTTGTCTGGGTAGTGCACATCAGGAGAACTTCCGCTCACTGGATGAGAAATGTACCGAGAAACTGCAGCTGTTCCATGATGCAGAGGCGGTGGTTTATTGCTCTGACGACCCTGTGGTGAGTCGTTGCATGAGACGTGGCGGTTATAAAGGAGAACGTCTGACATGGTCGCGTGAGAACAGGGGGGCAACACTGTATGTGAAGGATGTCACAAACACCCATCTCTCTACCAAGGTGGACTATATATATAAAGGTGTAGAGGGCTCATACGAGATTCCTTTTATCGATGAGGCCTCCATTGACAATTCCATTACCTGTGCCGTTACTGCCTTGCAGCTGGGTGTGACCATTGAGGAACTGACTGAGCGGATGCCCCAGCTGGAGCCGGTGGCCATGCGACTGGAGGTAAAGGAGGGACAGCATGGATGTACGCTGATTAACGACTCCTATAACTCTGATATCAATTCCTTGGCTATCGCGCTCGACTTTATGAACCGCCGACCGGATCATCAGGGAAGACATCGTACGTTGATACTGAGCGATATCGACCAGAGCGGAGAAGATCCGCATATCCTGTACGATAAGGTGATGCGACTGGCAGAGAGTAGGGGAATCAATAAGTTTATCGGTATTGGCAAGGAGATTCGGGAGTATGTAAACAGTGTCGCCGCATCATCGTCGTGCGAAAAGCATGCGTTCATTACTGTGGGGGATTTTCTCTCATCTGCCTTGTTCCGCAACCTGAGCAATGAGGTGATACTCCTGAAGGGAGGGCGACGCTTCGGCTTCGAACAGATTACGGAACTGCTGGAGCAGAAGGTGCACGAGACCATTCTCGAGGTGAACCTGAACGCACTTGTTGACAATCTGAACTATTTCCGCTCGTTCCTGAAGCCGGAGACGAAGATGGTGTGCATGATCAAAGCTGATGGCTATGGAGCCGGAGCTGTGGAGATTGCCAAGACACTGCAGGATCATCACGTGGATTATCTGGCTGTGGCCGTGGCTGATGAGGGTGTGACCTTGCGGAAAGCGGGCATCACCAGCAGCATCATGGTGATGAATCCTGAGATGACCGCCTTCAAGACGATGTTCGACTATGACCTGGAACCTGAGGTGTATTCCTTCCGACTGCTGGATGCGCTGATCAAGGCAGCACGTAAGGAGGGTATTACCGGATGGCCTGTACATATCAAACTGGATACGGGTATGCACCGACTGGGATTCAATATCGGTACGAAGGAGGGTGAGAAGGATGAGATAGATGAGTTGATTGAACGACTTACTCACCAACAGGCGGTGATACCACGATCGGTGTTCTCGCATTTTGTGGGAAGCGACAGTGATGATTTCGACCGCTTCTCTGCCCGTCAGTTCGAATTGTTCGAGAAAGGGAGCAGCAGAATACAGCAGGCGTTCAGTCATCAGATACTCCGACACATGGACAACTCTGCGGGTATCGAGCATTTCCCGGAACGACAGATGGAGATGTGCCGACTGGGAATAGGACTCTATGGCGTGGATCCTTATGTGGCACCGCAGACGAATCACCTCTCACCGCTCAAGTGCGTGAGTACGCTCAAGACTACCATCCTTCAACTGCGCCATGTGCCGAAGGAGGATACGGTGGGGTACAGCAGGAAGGGTGTACTTACACGCGACAGTGTGATTGCTGCTATTCCTATTGGCTATGCCGACGGCTTGAACCGTCATTTAGGAAGAGGACGCTGCTACTGTCTGGTAAACGGTCAGAAAGCTCCTTATGTGGGAAATATCTGTATGGATGTGGCCATGATTGACGTGACGGATATTCCTTGTCAGGAGGGTGATACGGTAGAGATCTTCGGCGACCATCTGTCTGTTTCCATACTGGCTGAGTGCTTGGATACCATTCCGTACGAGGTGCTTACGGGCATCTCCAACCGCGTGAAACGCGTGTATTTTCAGGACTGAAAATAAATCAAATGAATAGATAATTAAAAATGACTCCTGTAAAAACTACTACTATGACCCACTTCCGCTGGGTTATCTGTGGATTGCTGTTCCTGGCAACTACCGTCAACTACATGGACCGACAGGTCCTGTCTCTCACCTGGAAGGACTTTATTGCTCCTGAGTTCCACTGGACCGATGCCAACTATGGTAAGATCACGGCGTATTTTTCTATCTTCTATGCCATCGCCAACCTCTTCGCAGGGAAGTTCATCGACTGGATGGGTACGAAGAAGGGTTACCTCATCGCCATCTTCGTATGGTCATTGGGCGCTTGTCTTCATGCTGGCTGTGGCTGGGCTGCCATGGAATGGGAAGGATATAGCTCGGTGGCGCAACTGGGACAACTGACGGGTGATGCTGCGGTGATGATTGCTACCGTGTCGATGTACCTGTTCCTTGCCTGTCGTATGGTGCTCGCCCTCGGTGAGGCGGGAAACTTCCCGGCTGCCATCAAGGTGACTGCTGAGTATTTCCCGAAAAAAGACCGTGCCTTTGCTACCTCTATCTTCAATAGTGGTGCATCAGTGGGTGCGCTGGCTGCACCTGCCACCATCCCGCTACTGGCTCGTGCCTGGGGCTGGGAACTGGCGTTCATCATCATCGGTGTGTTGGGCTTCGTATGGATGGGTCTGTGGATATGGCTCTATGACAAACCTCATAGAAGCAGTCATGTGAACCAGGCTGAGCTGAACTATATTGAACAGGACAACGATATTGTGGAGGTGCAGGACCGTACGAATATCAAGGAGGAGAAGACCATCCCCTTCTGGAAGTGTTTCACCTTCCGTCAAACATGGTCGTTCATCGTGGGTAAGCTGTTTACTGATGGCGTGTGGTGGTTCTTCCTGTTCTGGGCTCCTGCCTATTTCAGCGACCAATATGGCTATACCTCCGATTCCAAAATGGGTATCCTGCTGATATTCACGCTTTATCTCATCGTGACAGTGGTTTCCATCGGTGGTGGTTATCTGCCTACTTATTTCGTGGAGAAACGTGGAATGAACCCTTATCTGGGTCGTATGCGAGCCATGCTGATCTTTGCCTGCTTACCGCTGTTGGGTCTTTTTGCCCAGCCTCTTGGTACTTACAGTGCTTGGTGGCCGGCTATCCTAATCGGACTCCTTGGTGCTGGTCATCAGGCTTGGTCGGCCAACTTGTATTCTACCATTGGTGACATGTTCCCCAAATCTACCATCGGAACGATAACAGGAATCGGTACAATGGCTGGCGGACTGGGCTCCTATGCCATTAACCTCTGTTCGGGTGAGTTCTTTGATTGGGCAGCTGCTCAGGGCAGTGCCTACACGTTCTTCGGTTTCGAAGGAAAACCTGCTGCCTATATGGTGGTGTTCTGCATCTGTGCAGTGGCCTATCTGATAGGCTGGTGCATCATGAAGACGCTGGTTCCGAAGTACAAGCCAATCATTATAGAAGAGTAGGATAAACTCAGAAGGCTGATAAGGGTAACTTATCAGCCTTCTTTCTATGCGTTATCAGCCTTCTTTCTATGCGTTATCAGCCTTCTTTCTATGAGTTATCAGCCTTCTAACTATGAGTTATCAGGCTTCTAACAAAATGCTTGTTATTTGCTTACTTTCGCATTCAATACGGTGTGGGGTAGAAAGTCCTGACGCACAAGCGTTTTGATGAGTTCTGCCGACAAGGCTTCATTGTCTTTTCGCGTGTATCGGATATCGGTAAACACTTGAGCAAGAGTTTCCTTTTGGTTGATCCTTACGAACTGCTCGTTCTCGGGCAGATGCTCCTTGTTGTAGTAATAGTTGTCGATATCTTGTCCCAGATAGTCGTTGTAACGTTCTTGGTGAACGAAGCTCTCTGTGGGCAGACGGTCGGAGAGGGATGGCTCTTCATCCGGCCAGCCAACGGTGAGAGTGGCAACAGGCATGACGAGCTTGGGCAGTTGCAGGACGTCAATGATCTGCTGTGGCTGATAGATAGTCGTACCTAAAAAGCAGTAGCCTAATCCTTCCTCGTCCATGAGATTGCAGAGTGTCTGGGTATAAAGCAAGGCATCGGTGGCAGCATTGATGAACGACAGGAAGTTGTCGTAGCCTGGTTCGGCATTTCGACAACGTGCCCAGAAACTTGTGCGGTTGAAATCGGCACAGATGGTAAGTACCACGGGTGCCTCAGTAACCATGGGCTGATTGAAGTGTGCAGGCGCCAGTTGTTCCTTGATCTTCGGATCTCGGGTGACAACCACACTGTATAACTGCAGGTTACCCATCGTCTGGGTGCGCGCTGCTTGGGTAAACAACTTGTTTAGCAACTCATCACTGACATCACAACTTGTATATTTGCGGATGCTTCTTCTGGTATCTAAGTTTTTCATTTTGGAACATTTTTCTTCTGCAAAGATACGATAAGTTTTCCAAAACGGGAAACTCGATGACTGTTTTTTCAATCGGAATGAGAAAAAAAGGATAATTTGTTTTGTTCTGCTCTCGATTTTTCGTACCTTTGCACCAAATCGCATAAAACTACAGAATCATGATGAGAACATATACGTACGATGAGGCATTCAACGCTTCGCTTGAGTATTTCAGCGGTGACGAACTGGCCGCCCGTGTTTGGGTGACCAAGTATGCCATGAAAGATAGCTTTGGCAATATCTATGAGAAAAGTCCAGAAGACATGCATTGGCGGATTGCCAACGAAATTGCCAGAATAGAGAAGAAGTATGCCAACCCGATGTCGGCCGATGATATTTTCCAGTTACTGGACCATTTCAAATATATCGTACCGGCAGGCAGTCCGATGACTGGTATTGGGAATAATTTCCAGGTGGCTTCACTGTCCAACTGCTTCGTAATCGGTTTGGATGGTGATGCCGACTCGTATGGTGCCATCTTGCGTATAGATGAGGAACAGGTGCAGCTGATGAAACGTCGCGGTGGTGTGGGGCACGATCTTACCCATATCCGTCCGAAGGGTTCACCGGTGAACAATTCGGCACTTACCTCCACGGGCCTGGTGCCGTTCATGGAGCGATATAGTAATAGTACGCGCGAGGTGGCTCAGGATGGTCGCCGCGGTGCCTTGATGCTCAGTGTGGGTATCAAACATCCCGATTCAGAAGCATTCATTGATGCGAAGATGACTGAAGGAAAGGTGACGGGAGCTAACGTGAGCGTGAAGATCGATGATGCGTTCATGCAGGCTGCCATCGATGATAAGGAGTACGTTCAGCAGTTCCCGGTGGATAGTGATCATCCTGATGTGAAGAAGACTATCCGTGCCAAGGATCTGTGGGAGAAGATTGTACATAATGCATGGAAGAGTGCTGAGCCGGGCGTACTGTTTTGGGATACCATTCTCAGGGAGAGTATTCCCGACTGCTATGCCGACCTGGGCTTCCGTACAGTATCCACGAATCCGTGTGGGGAGATACCACTTTGTCCGTACGACTCATGTAGGTTGCTGAGCATCAACCTCTACAGCTATGTGGTGAACCCGTTCACCAAGGATGCTTATTTCGATTATGAACTCTTCAAGAAGCATGTGGGCTTTGCCCAGCGACTGATGGATGATATCGTTGATCTGGAGCTGGAGAAGATCGACCAAATCATGCAGAAGGTGGAGAGTGATCCCCAGAGCGATGAAGTGAAAGGGGCTGAGTATCATCTTTGGGAGAAAATCAAGAAGAAGAGCTCCATGGGGCGTCGCACGGGTGTGGGTATTACTGCAGAAGGTGATATGATTGCTGCCATGATGCTGCGCTATGGTACTCAGGAGGCAACCGACTTCTCAGTAAATGTTCATCGTACCCTTGCATTGGCAGCCTATGGCTCTTCGGTACAGATGGCTAAGGAACGCGGTGCCTTCGATATTTATGATGCGGATCGTGAAAAGGCTAATCCGTTCATCCTTCGTATCAAGGAAGCTGATCCGAAGCTCTACAAGGAAATGAAGCAATATGGTAGAAGGAATATCGCCTGTCTGACAATCGCGCCGACGGGTACTACCTCGCTGATGACACAGACGACCAGCGGTATAGAACCTGTGTTTCTGCCCGTATATAAACGCCGTCGTAAGGTGAATCCCAATGAGCCCGACGTGCATGTGGACTTCGTAGATGAGGTGGGAGACTCGTTCGAGGAGTTTATTGTCTATCACAAGAAGTTCCTGGAATGGATGAAGATCAATGGCATTGATACTGAAAAACGATACTCTCAGGAGGAGATAGATGCACTGGTGGCACGTTCACCTTATTATAAAGCAACAGCGAACGATGTTGACTGGCTTATGAAGGTGAAGATGCAAGGAGCTATCCAGAAATGGGTTGACCATTCCATCAGCGTAACCGTGAACCTGCCTAACGATGTGGATGAGGCTTTGGTGAACCGTCTCTATGTGGAGGCATGGCGAAGCGGTTGTAAGGGCTGCACCATCTACCGCGACGGTAGTCGTTCAGGTGTGATGATCCAGGTGAACGAGAAGAAGAAAAAAGAAGAGCAGAAACAGGAGCCTGTTCCTTGCAAGCATCCGGAGGTGACGGAGGTAAGACCACAGACACTGGAGTGTGATGTGGTGCGTTTCCAGAACAACAAGGAGAAATGGGTGGCATTCGTCGGTCTGCTCGACGGCTATCCCTACGAGATCTTTACGGGTCTGCAGGACGACGAGGAAGGTATCATGCTGCCAAAGTCGGTGGTAAAGGGTAAGATCATTAAGCAGACAAACGAGGATGGCTCGAAACGCTACGACTTCCAGTTTGAGAATAAACGGGGATACAAGACTACTGTTGAAGGACTGAGTGAGAAATTCAACCCGGAGTACTGGAACTACGCAAAGCTGATATCTGGTGTGCTGCGCTACCGAATGCCTATCGAACACGTCATCAAGCTTGTCAGCTCACTGCAACTGAAAAGCGAGAGCATCAATACTTGGAAGGTGGGCGTGGAACGTGCCCTGAAGAAATATATCTCTGACGGTACGCAGGCAAAAGGACAGCGGTGCCCGAACTGTGGACAGGAGACACTTGTCTATCAGGAGGGATGCTTGATTTGTACGAACTGCGGAGCCAGTAGGTGTGGATAGACTTCAGATGTACTATATAATAATGTATTATTTAAATAATGTAAGTATTATAATAGAGAAGTGTAGGAATTGAGGATTGAGAGTTCAAAGATAGCGTTGAAAGGACTGCGATTCCATGCCCGTCACGGGGTGATGGAGCAGGAGCGGGCAACAGGCGGGGAGTTTGTGGTTGACGTTTGCGTGCAATGTGACGTGACGGCAGCTGTGCACTCCGACCATGTTGAGGATACACTGAATTATGCGGAGATTTACGAAATCATAAATAGAGAGATGCAGACGCCGTCCAACCTGCTGGAGCACTTGGCAGGGAGGATCGGCGGAAGCATGATGGAAACGTTTCCGCAGGTGCAGGAGATTGTCATTACCGTGACCAAAAAGAACCCACCCTTGGGGGCTCAACTCGAAGGGGCCTCAGTGACTTTACACTTAATAAATGATAAAACTCCGTGATGGTTAGCACCATTTTATGATAATTCATTAACTTTGCAGCGCGTATGATGAAAAGGTTATTGCTCATAATCATGATGATGTGGACGGTTGGGGCGTTTGCCGATACAACTGCCAAGCAGTTTGTCCTTGTCATCGATGCTGGACACGGAGGAAAAGATACGGGATGTGTGGGTAAGATATCGAAAGAGAAGAACCTCACACTGAAAATGGCGCTGGCGTTAGGTAAGATGATTGAAAGGAACTGTCCTGACGTGAAAGTAATCTATACGCGGAAAACGGATGTCTTCCTCGAACTGTGGCAAAGGGCCGAGATTGCTAACAAGAACAAAGCTGACTTGTTTGTTTCCGTACATATCAATGCCTTGCCAGGAGGAAAGATCGCACGAGGATTCCAAACCTACACGTTGGGACGAGGTAGAAACTCGGGAAAGAAGGGTATTATGGAGAACCTCGAGGTGGCCAAACGGGAGAACGCAGTCATCGTAATGGAGAAGGACTACCAGCAGCATTATGCGGGATTTGATCCAAACTCGCCCGAGAGCAATATCATGTTCGAATTCATTCAGGATACCTATATGGAACGCAGCGTGGAACTGGCGAAATTCATGCAGCGGTATATGTGTGCTGCGACAGGGAGAGCCAATGCGGGCGCTCATCAGGATAACCTTGCTGTGCTGCGCCTATCTTCTATGCCGGGCTGTCTGCTGGAGCTGGGCTTCATCTCCACACCCGACGAGGAGCGGTTTATGAACTCCAGCGAGGCTCCAGAGCAATATGCACATGGTTTCTATAATGCTTTCATTGCGTATAAGAAAAAGTATTTTGGCGGATCTGCCACACCTTTCCTGAATGAGCCTGAGACTCCAAAGACTCCCAAGGTTGAGCAACCTGCGAAGCCCAAAACGGAACAGTCAGTCGGGGAGAAACCGTCGGAGGTGAAGAAAGAAACGGTGAGCGAATCGGCTGCACAACAGGATGCGCCGGTGTTTAAGGTGCAAATCATGGCAGATACAAAGGCTGTACCTGTATCAAGTAGTCGTTTCAAGGGTGTAAAGAACATCGATTCGTACAAGGAGGGTGGCTATTATAAATATACTACAGGAAGCTCTACAGACTATAACGAGATTTACCGATTAAGGAAATCGCTTCTGGATAAGTTCCCCGGGGCGTTCATCATCGCCTTCAAGAAAGGGGAGAAAATGGATGTTACACAGGCGATACGTGAGTTTAAGGCTCGCAGGAGTCAATAACACTAGCAGGATCACAACATGAAAAAAGAAATCAAAATCGGCTTGGTGGCCGTCGCAGGATTGGTTCTTCTGTTCTTCGGAATGAACTACCTAAAAGGAATGAATATCTTCTCGACGGATACAAAATACTATCTGTCGTTCAAGGATATCAGCGGACTGACAGCTTCCAGTCCGATCTACGCTGATGGATTTAAGGTAGGTGTAGTGAAAAGTATTAATTACGACTACGAGAGGCCGGGGAACATCAAAATCGAAGCGGGCATTGATCCCAGTCTTCACATTCCGGAAGGTAGTACGGCAGAGATTGTCAGCGATCTCCTCGGGAACGTACAGGTAAACCTGCTGCTGGCAGATAATGTGCAACAACGTCTGGCTCCGGGAGGACTGATCAACGGGGATATCAACGACGGTGCCTTGGGTAGGGTGAAGGAGATGATTCCTGCCATAGAGAAACTGTTGCCGAAACTGGATAGTATTATGGGAAGTCTGAACGCAATCCTGGCTGATCCGGCCATCGGACAGTCGCTCCATAACATCAGAACGGTAACAGGTGACCTTACAAAGACCACCCGCGAGGTGAATGAGCTGCTCGCTCAACTGAACAAGAATGTACCGGGGTTGATGAACCGCGCCAATACCGTGCTCGATAATACGAATACCCTTACAGGTAACCTTGCTGCAATCAATGTGGCAGGAACAATGGAGAAGGTGAACGAGACCTTGGACAACGTGGAGAAGCTTACCTCCCAGCTCAACAATACAGAGGGAAGTATTGGGTTACTTCTGCGGGATCCGAGTCTTTACCAGAACTTGAATGCTACTATGCGCGATGCCGATTCATTGTTGGTCAATATGAAGGCACACCCGAAGCGCTATGTGCATTTTTCTTTGTTCGGAAGAAAAGACAAATAAGTGCTTAATTTAAAAAACATCTAAATAGTTTGTTGCTTGATTTTTGCTTTCTTCGAAAAGCGTAAGTCATTACATTTCGCCACTTTTCGCTGTCTTTCCTAAAGACCTCTTCAATCAGATAACGAGCAGTTTTAGTCTTGGTAAAATATTCATTTCTAATGACTTATAATTGTGCAACACCAATCTTTTATTATATGGAATTGTTTCACGCTTAAAGTACCAATCTTAGGCAATTTACGAACGTTTCCGAACACAATGATAAAAAAGATGATTTGCAAGAATCAATAATCTTTTCTACCTTTGCATTGTCAAAACGTCGAAAGACTAACCGTGTTCATTTATGAGTATTAACCCCCGTACCTGCTGGGACAACTGCCTCAATTTAATCAAGGAGAACGTCACCGAGCAGCAATACAACACCTGGTTCAGACCATTGGCCTTCGAATCGTACAAGCCTGCGATGAAGACCTTGCTGGTGCAAGTTCCAAGTCCGTTCGTTTACGAGTACTTGGAAGAGCACTACGTGGATCTGTTGAAGAAGGTATTGACGAGGGTTTTCGGTGCAGGAACGCGTCTGACATATCGGGTTGTGACTGATAAGACGAATAACCTGACACAGGATCTGCAGGCCGAGGAGGCAGCTACAGATGTGGTTACCCCACGTGTGAAAACGCGTGGTAATGAGTCACCCACCATACTGGATACTGCTCAACCACAGGATATCGACAGTCAGTTGGATCCCCACCATACTTTTGCTAACTTCATCGAGGGTGATAGTAATAAGCTGCCACGCAGTGTGGGCTTGTCTATCGCTGAGCATCCTGGAACCACCCAGTTTAATCCGATGTTCATCTATGGTCCTAGTGGATGTGGAAAGACTCACCTGATCAATGCAATCGGTGTGCGTACCAAGGAACTATATCCACAGAAGCGCGTTTTATATATCAGCGCCCGACTGTTCCAGGTGCAATATACCAGTGCACAGATGCAGAATCGCATCAATGATTTCATGCATTTCTATCAGACCATCGATATGCTGATTGTGGATGATGTACAGGAGTGGGTGACTGCAACTAAGACACAGGAGACTTTCTTCCATATCTTTAACCATCTGTTCCGCAACGGGAAACGTATTATCCTTGCATCCGACCGTCCTCCTGTTGACCTCAAGGGAATGAGCGATCGAATGATTACTCGCTTCTCTTGCGGACTCATTGCTGAATTGGAACGCCCGAACGTGCAGCTTTGTGTGGATATTCTGAAAAGCAAGATTAAACGTGACGGACTGAAGATTCCTGAAGATGTGATTCAGTATATTGCGCGGACAGCCAATGGTAGCGTGCGCGACTTGGAAGGTGTGATCAATTCGTTGCTCGCTTTCTCGATAGTCTATAACGGTAATATAGACATGAAGTTGGCCGAACGTGTAATCAAGCGTGCCGTCAAGGTGGAAGAGCAATCAGTAACCGTTGATGATATCATGGAGAAGGTGTGTCATCATTTCAATGTTACTACCACAGCAATGGCAAGTCGTTCAAGGAAACGCGAGTTGGTTGTTGCCCGTCAGGTCTCGATGTACCTGGCACAAAAACTGACAAAGATGCCGGCAAGTCGTATCGGTAAGTTAGTTGCTGGGCGTGATCATAGTACAGTTATCCATAGCTGTACACAGGTTGAGCAGCGCTTGAAGATCGATAAGGCATTCTCGATGGAGGTTCATAGCATTGAGAACTCATTGAAACTGAATAAGTAAGAATCTTTTTTTCACCATACCAAGGATAGTGTCAAGGCTTGGCACGCATTGTTTCTATCATTGAAACAAAGTGTTTCTGGCCTTGAAACACTCTGTTCCTGCCTTTGGCACTCATAGTGCCAAACCATGTTGGCACTGTACATCATCATCCATATAAAGCAAAACGGCCTACTCTTCACGAGCGGGCCGTTGGAAAAAACTAAATTAACTCAAGTTTATAGGGAAATACTCTCACGAGCACTGTATATGATCTCACAATGGTGAGATACACATATTCTTATTTTCGAATGCAAAGATAATTGTATTTTTATAACTATGCAAACGTTTTCAGATGAAAAATCATACAATATGCGCTTTTTAATGTTTTTTTACTAAATGTGTAATAATACACACATTCAACACATCGCTTTTTCTTCATTCATCATTCGCTTCCACTTGTGATATCCCAATACGGCAATCACCACGTAAAGTGCATAAAGGGATGCCTTGAAGGGAATGTCCTTGTAGAAATACAGAATGCAGGTAACCACATCGACAGCAATCCAGATGAACCATTGTTCCAGATACTTGTGTGCCAATGCCCAGATACCTACTATGCTCAAGGCTGTAGTGAAACTGTCGGCCAGAGGTACGTTACTGTTGGTGAACGTTACAAGCAGCCAGTAGATGATGCCCCAGATGCAAAGGATGACCGTTATCCAGGGCACCACGAGACGACGAGGGAAATGACTGATGGATAGTTCAGCCGATGGCTTGTTCTTGTGCTTCCACCAACGTTTGTCACCCAACACCCAACATCCCATACCATAGATGGTCACTAGAAGGTAGTAGAACTCCATGCCGCAGTCGGCATAGAGTCCTTTCTGGTAGTAGAGCACGATACCCAAAGCCTGCATCAGAAAGCCTGTGAGCCACATCCAGGCACTAGCCTTGTATTCCAGAAGGATATAGGCCAGACCGAGGATGGTGGTGACAATGTCAAGCCAGTGGGCAGCGATGAATGTACTGATCATATATATTATAGTTAGAAACGCAGTGTGATGCTACCCATGGCGGTGAAGCCGGCCATTGGAATGAATCCCAGTTGGTAGTAACGGTTCTCATTCATATGTCCAGAGCTCTCGCAAATGGCTGAATATGCCCATCCGCTGCTGGCATAATGTGCATCAAAGATATTGTTCAGGTTCACGCCGAACACTGCTTCCTTCACGCCGATCTTCTTCAGCGGGAGTGTATAGCTGAACTTAACATTCGTAGTTGAGTAAGATGGCAATGAGCGGTCTTTGTTCTCGGAATTGTCGAGATACTGACGACTCACGAAGTTGGTGTGCCACACTGCCTGCCATCCTTTATAGTGGAAGTTAAGGAATCCGTTGAGGATGGCTGAGGGTGAGAAGGCGAGTGTGGAATTGTCATAGTGGAATTGGCGCAACTCGTCACCATTACCATCAATGTGATACAAGGCCATAGCTGACTGACGCCCGGCGTCATCATCTTTATAATCCCAGTCATCCCAGTCTTCTACAAACTCATCAAAGTCCTTGATCTTGTTCAGACTCAATGATGCATTACCTTCCACAGTCATCCATGAAGTGATGTCGCATCCGGCAGTCAGTTCAACACCAGCCCTATAGGATTTCTTCACATTGGTAGTGAGAGGTTCACCGATATCACTCTGTGCACCAGTCTGAACGAGCTGGTTATCGTAATCCATGTAATAAACGGTAAAACCTGCACGCCATGTCGGTGTGGCAAAGCTATATCCAGCCTCGTAGTCGAGCAGCGATTCGGTCTTGGGGGCAGGGTAGTTACCATTATCCGTGAAGTTGTTCCGTTCAGGTTCGCGGTGACTCAAAGCCACAGAGGCAAAGGCACGATGACCGCCATTATGGAAGCTGATACCTGCTTTGGGATTGAAGAAATTGTATGTCTCGTCGATGTCGAGCATGTGCTTCTCGTAGAGATAGGTCATCTTATTATAGACGAACTTGTCGTTGTATCCGTCGGTAGTGTAGTTCACACGACGATACTGCATATCTGCGAAAGCATCCCAACTGTCGGACAAACGGTAGAGGGCTTTAATGAAAGCGCTGCCGTCAAACTTATTGGCATCAGAGTCGTAGTAACGGTAATCACCATCGCTCATGAGCAAGTTACGCAGCTTGTCGTTGCTCAGGTAGGTGATATAACCGAAGTGATTACCATCGAACTGCTGCACGGAGAGTCCGCCGATCACATCCCAGTCGTTATCTTTGTAGTTCAGGTTCCATACGATGCCGTAAGTGTCCTGCTTCAGTCCCTTCTTGCGTACCCAGTCGGTGCGTTTCACACCGCTCATGTCACTGAACGTGGGATTAGGCAGCCCCAGTTTCTTGATCTTGTTATTGTAGCGGAATTCCTTGTAGTATCCGTAGCCATGAGTATAGTGCAGGGAAGCCATAGTGTTCCAGTGCTCGTTGATATCCCATACGGCAGAGAGGATATTATGGTTTTGCCAGAAGTTATCGGTGGTTTTATCCCAGGGCTTACCATTGTTCATCATGTAGCGTTCTGTCTGGTAGTTGCCGCTTGCATCGCGAATGAAATTATCATCGGCATCGGTCGAGAACCTCTCATAAAGACTGTTATAACGTCCGAGCCCCACTTTGTACAGATCCTCGTAGGTCTTGATACCTGTATTACCGCCATAGGTGCCGTCCATCAGACTGAGGTCGTCATTACCGGCAGTAACACCGTTCCATGCTTGTCCTGTTTTTTCGAAGTTACCGATGTTCTTGTAACGGATAACGATATCATCGGAAAACCAACTCAATCCTCCGTAGTAGCTGCCTGAGCGTCCGCTAGTACCATGGATATATCCGTCGGTATTCGTCTCATGATAGGCACCATCAAAGACAAAATGGTTCCACATCAGACCGGTTGAGAAAGAACCGCCCACATTGAAGGTGTTGTATGAACCATAAGAGAAGTTCACTTCACCGCTGGGTGTTGTGGAAGGAGTCTTTGTGGATAGTGAGATGGTACCACCGAAGGCACCGTCGCCATTGGTTGATGTTCCCACGCCTCGTTGTATCTGCGCATTTCCAAGGAGTGAAGCATACGAATTCATATTCGCCCAGAACACGCACTGGTCCTCTGGGGAGTTCAAGGGCACTCCATCAAGGGTGATATTGATACGTGAACCCGCTGCTCCGCGAATACGCAGATAGGAGGTTCCTGTACCCACACCGTTCTCGCTCCAAGCCAGAACGCCTGGCGTCTGAGAAAAGAGGAACGGCAGTTCTTGTCCTGTCTTGGCAAAGTCCTGCAACTCTTTCTTCTTGATGTTTGCCACTGCGAAGGGCGCATCTTTCTGTACCCATACACCTTTCACTACCACCTCCTGCAGTTGTTCCATGCGGAGAGAGTCGTTGTCATCTGGCCGAACGGCATGCACCTGTGCTGCCACGGCCATCATCACACTGAAAACAATTACTTTTTTCATTACACCTTATTTAATAATATATAAGTATAAAGGGGGAAGAGAAAAAGAAAAACCGAGGTTTTTCTCTTGAGCATCACTCGTTCATTCCTACGCCGGCATTATCCGGATCAGGTATGAGGGTATTATCTCAGCCGCGAACACTCGCAGCACCCCTTGGTCTACTTTTTGTAAACCGGGTGCAAAAGTATATAAAAATCTTAAGATAACCAAATAAATCCCATACTTTTGCATGTTATGATAAGTGTATACTTGTTCCTGAGAACAAAAAAGCGAGACATGCTTAATGCCTCGCCCTTTGTTGTGATAGCGTCTGCTATTAGAAGTTGTAATACAGTCCGAAGGTGATATTATTACCATCGATATCAAAACCTATCATGTCAGAGTTCTTGGCACCTTCGTTGTCGGGATTGAAATTACGGTAGCCAAGGAATCCGAAATGGGTAACGAAGCTTACTTTGTTGTTCAACTTAACTGCCAAACCAGGACGGAGACCGATATTGAATTCTGTACCTACATCGTCATAGCTGGTGAATCCAACACCGCCATCAATGAAAGCATCTACCATCTTACCATGTAATAAGGTGTATCGGGCATAGGGATTGATGGTGACTGCCTCTAAATCTGTGTCTTGATTGAAGTACGGACCGCTGAAGTCGCATCCTCCTTTTGATACACCGGCTACTACACCGAGCGACCAGTTGTTATTGAGTGCGAAGCCCACTTCAGGAAGGAATTTGTAAGTAGTTTCCGTATCACCATTACCGTTTTTCACACTACCGATACCGATACTACCTCCTACATACACTTGCGCGTTGGCGCTAACTGCCATCATGGCGACAGCTGCCAAAGTCATCAAAATCTTTTTCATTGTTACCTGTTTTTTGTTAAACAATCATTTTGTCGTTGCAAAGGTGAGGAAAAACAGGCATATAAACAAATAAAAGCGTAGGAACCTACGCTTTTATTAATGAGATTTGATATAAATCAACAAATATTAGCTGAAAAACAGATCAAGGAAGTAAATTATTTCCTGTCGTGTTCATCAGTGATTTGGCCTCATTATATGGTACGATGAATGAGGGAAGACCAGCTGCATAGGCAGCAATCTCGTACTGCTGGTAGGTAAACAGAACACCTTCTTTGGTGAATACAGGAGGAGTGGCTGGCAGCGGAAGTAGGTAAGTATTCTCCAAAGATAGGGAATTCTCCAGTTCCTCGTCGGTGTTTACCTCGAAGTATTTCTTCAGACCTTTCTTAATGACATCCTGCATACTCTTTGTAAACAGATCCCATTCAACACGTCGGCCGTCGCTCTTGCGGAAGGTCATGCCTGAAATGAAGGTTCCTCCGTGAGCACCGCCCATGTCCTCATACTTCTTCATTTCGTAGGTAACGAACTTGTCAGTCTCGTAAAGATAGTGAATCTCTGTCTCTGAGGCGTAGGTGGGTACGTCGCCTTGCATGTGCTCTGCCATTTCGTCGTGCGCGTTCTTGAACTCCTTGTACTTCAGGTCGAAGTAGTAGTCAATCATCTTCTGGCCATCACCAAGGTCACCACTATACGATCCCTGCATGTTGTTTTCCATTTCCCCAGCGTAGGATATGCCCAGCGACTCGCTGATGTACTCGCGAATGGCATTAACCAAGATCGGGTTACCGCTTGTAGGGAAGTCAACAACGATTTTGTATTCGCCAGACTTATCCTTCTTCGATTGTTCCACTTGCTTGTAGGTCAGTTTACCATCCTTCTGAGCGACTTCTTGCTCATTCACAGTTACCGACGCACTGTCATTCTGTGACGGTGAGGGTAAGGAAGTCTGTGTCTTCTGATTGCAGCCATAGACGACTGCCATCAGAAGGACAAAGACGATAGGTTGAAGCACTCTTTTGTACATAGATGCTATTGATTAACGGTTCAACAGGTGGCTGGCCACGGTTTCAGAGTCTTGAAGAAATCATTACCCTTGTCATCCACGAGGATAAAGGCGGGGAAGTCTTCCACCTCAATCTTCCAGATGGCCTCCATGCCAAGTTCAGGATACTCTACGCACTCGATACTCTTGATGCTACTTTGTGAGAGCACGGCAGCTACGCCACCAATGGAGCCCAGATAGAAGCCACCATGCTTTTGGCAAGCATCGGTCACCACTTGTGAGCGGTTACCCTTGGCAATCATCACGAGCGATGCACCATGATCCTGGAACTCATCCACATAAGGATCCATTCTGTTGGCCGTGGTCGGTCCCATAGAACCGCAGGGATAACCCTCCGGTGTCTTAGCAGGTCCTGCATAAAGTACGGGATAGTCCTTGAAATACTGGGGCAGGTCCTCACCGGCATCCAGGCGGGCCTTCAGCTTGGCGTGTGCTATATCGCGTGCCACGATAATGGTACCCTTGAGGTTCACACGGGTGCTAACAGGATACTTTGTGAGTTCGGCTCTAACAGAATCAATACCCTTGTTCAGGTCGATGACAATCTGGTTGGCTCCCTCTCCTGCCTTAGCATACTCAGCAGGAATGAGCTCTGTGGGATTACTGTCCATCTTCTCCAGCCATACACCATCGCGGTTGATCTTCGCCTTGATGTTTCTATCTGCAGAGCAGCTCACACCCATACCGATAGGACAGGAAGCACCGTGGCGCGGCAGACGGATTACGCGGATGTCGTGTGCCATGTACTTTCCGCCGAACTGAGCGCCCAGACCGATACGATGAGCTTCCAGCAGGAGTTTTTTCTCTAGATCGATGTCACGGAAGGCGCGACCGGTCTCGTCGCCAGTGGTAGGCAGGCTATCGTAATACTTAATCGATGCAAGCTTCACTGTGAGCAGGTTCTTCTCTGCTGATGTACCACCGATGACGAAAGCAATGTGGTAGGGAGGACAAGCTGCTGTACCCAGACTCTTCATTTTCTCTACGAGGAATGGAATCAGTGTTCCCTCATTCTGGATGGTAGCCTTGGTCATGGGATAGAAATAGGTCTTATTGGCTGAACCACCGCCCTTGGCCACCATGACAAAGCGATACTCTGCTCCTTCACAAGCCTCAATATCGATCTGTGCAGGCAGGTTACAGCGTGTGTTCACCTCGTCGTACATGGTGAGCGGAGCATTCTGCGAGTAACGAAGGTTGTCCTGTGTGAAGGTGTTGAACACACCGAGACTCAGTGCCTCCTCATCTTCAAAGCCCGTCCAAACCTGTTGTCCTTTCTCTCCGTGGATAATGGCTGTACCTGTATCCTGGCAGAATGGAAGGATACCCTTGCAGGCCACCTCAGCATTGCGCAGGAACTGCAAAGCCACATACTTATCGTTTTCTGATGCCTCAGGGTCGGAAAGCACCTGTGCCACCTGCTCGTTATGAGAGCGGCGCAGCATGAACTCCACGTCGTGGAAGGCTTCCTGTGCCAACAAGGTCAGTGCCTCTTTCGACACTTTCACGATTTCCTTACCCTCGAACTCACTGAGGGTCACTCCTTCCTTCGTCAGAAGGCGATACTCCGTGTCGTCTTTTCCCATCTGGAACATCGGAGCATACTTGAATTCAACTGTTTTAGCCATATACTTTTTTCCTTTTATGTTTTACTAGTTATTCTAGTTCTTTTTGATCAATATCCAAAGACTTCCTCTGTGGTGAGTCTTTTCACCGGGGCAATCATCTCCAGAGTCCTCATGTCGAGATTGTTCTCGTCGCCTAGGATGATGTAACGGTATTCCTTGTTGGCAACCTGTCTCTTCTCGAAATTGATGATATCTTGCAGGGTCAACTTCGGCAGATCCTGGAATGTCTTGCCGTTCAGATCATAGTCAATACCCAAACGTTTGGCGTTCAGATAACTGTAGATGATGCTCATCTTGGTGGTGCGCAGACTGGCCAACTGCTTCGTAACGGCATCTTTAGCTATCTGGAAGGCTGTCTCGCTGGCAGGCATATCATTGAGGATTTCCTGGAAGTGTCTAATACAATCCATCATCTTATCGTTCTGCGTGATGATATGTGTCATGAACGACTCCTTGCGGCCCTTGACACTGGGACGAGCGTAATTGGCATAAGCATTATAGGCAAGTCCTCTTGTCTCGCGCATCTCCTGGAAGACGATGCCATTCATTCCACCTCCGAAGTATTCGTTGAACAATACCCTGACAGCAGACTCTTCTGGGTTCCAGTCGCGTCCCTCATTATGATACATGCGCATATAGATATTCTTGGCATCGTAGGGAGCCAGAAGAATCTCGTTCTTGTTAGCCGGTTGGTTTAGATATGGGTTGTTCTGTGGTACGCTATTCAGTTTCTTGGCGGTACGGTGGATCTTTTTGACAGTTGCCACCACACTCTTTTCATCCATCGGACCATAATAGAGCACGCTATGCTGATACTGCCACAGATTCTTGAGCAAGTCGATGAACACTTGTGGATCGGTTTGTTTCAACTGCTGTTCCGACAAGATATCACGGTAGGCATTACGAGGACCTTGAGTACCGTATGCATACAGGTATTCGAAATAGGTTCTCTGACTCTTCTTGGCGTCCTCGCGACTTTTCAGTGTGCGGTCAACCAGTTGATTGTATGCTTCTTTATCAACCTTGGCATTCAGGAAGAGATCCTCCAACAGTGACATAGCAGTTGGCATGTTTTCGCTCAGTCCTCCCAAACTAACAGTGAGGGATTCTTCGCCTACACTGATGCCCCAGTCACAGCCCAACTCATAGAACCGTTGTACGATGTCGGCAGCTGACATCTTAGCTGTTCCCAGGAAGCTGATGTACTCGGAAGCCAAGTCATACCTATTGTCGGCACTCTGACCAAATTCATATCGGTAAACCAAGTTGAAGAGTCCGTTGGTATTGTTCTTTACATAATACAGTGGCTGGTCTTTCTTCACCTCCAAGGTGGTGAGATCCTTCTGGTAATCCACGAACTTAGCCTGTATGGGTTCTACATGAGCATTCTGGATATCCTTCACAAACTGACTCATCTGGTCGCGGTTTGCCAGAATCGGGGTGATATCAGGCTTGTCGATTTTCTTCTGCAGGGAGTCGATACCTTGTTTCTTGTACACAGTAACATAACCTTCCGTGAAGAAGCGGTTTGCGAAATCAACCAGTTCCTTCTTTGAGATTCTTGAGATACGGTCGATACGTTCCACCACTTGCTTCCATTCCACCTCGTTGATGAACGCGTCAACAAAATGGTCGGCCCGTCCTTCATTGCTCTCCAACAGCTCGTAGTGGTGACGTTTCATGTTATTGATGATACTGGGCAGCAGGTTGTCCGGGAAGTCACCCTTCTTCAGCTTATCGATTTCCGTCAGCATCAACGATCTCACTTCTTGCAGACTCTGTCCTTGTTTCGGTGTTCCCATCAGGAAGAAGGCACCGTGATCGCGCAATAGCTCGCAGCCACCGTTGGCCCGCTGCACCTTCATGGTCTGGTTCAGGTCCAGATCGAAGAGTCCTGCCCGTCCGTTATTAAGCACGTCCTCCATCAACTGTAAGGTATCAGCCTGGAGTGCGTTAGCCTGTTTGGCGCGCCAGGCAACCCACACCTGTTCTGCTTCCTGACCTATAACAGTAGTGTCCTTGGGGGCAGTCAGCGGGGGCAGGGCAGGGAAGACAGGCTGTCTTACGTCGGCACCAGGTTTCCAGCTACTGAAATACTTGTCGATAATGGCGATGGTCTTGTCGGGATCCAGGTCGCCTGCCATACATACAGCCACATTGTTCGGCACATACCATTTGTTGAAATAGTTCTTGATATTGACGATCGACGGGTTCTTCAGGTGCTCCTGCGTACCGATGGTGGTCTGCAGTCCATAGGGATGGTTGGGCCAGAGCATCTTACAGATAGTGGCAAAGAGCTTGCGGACATCAGAGGTCAGTCCGATATTATACTCTTCATACACAGCTTCCAGCTCAGTGTGGAAGCCTCGGATGACCATATTCTGGAAACGATCGGCCTGAATCTTTGCCCAGTTGTCAATCTCGTTTGCGGGAATATTCTCCGTATAGCAGGTTACATCATTGCTTGTATAGGCATTTGTTCCTTCCGCTCCGATGGCAGCCATCAGTTTATCGTACTCATTGGGGATGAAATACTGGGCAGCGAGTTGTGACAGACTGTCGATCTCGTGGTATTTCGCCTTGCGTTGTTCAGGATCCTTGATGAGTCGGTATTCCTCGTAACATTGTTCTATTTTGTCGAGATATTCCTTCTCGGCCACAGGGTTTGTCACACCGAACTTATCAGTTCCCTTGAACATCAGGTGCTCCAAGTAGTGTGCCAGACCCGTGGTCTCGGAAGGGTCGTTCTTGGAGCCAGTGCGTACGGCAATGTATGTCTGGATACGTGGTTTCTCCTTGTTTACCGACAGATAGACCGTCAGTCCGTTGTCAAGAGTGTAGATACGTGTGTTCATCAAGTCACCGGGAACAGTGGTGTACTTGTAATCCTTGGCCTGCACAAAAAGGATACCAAGTGCAAGCAGGATGGTTGATAAGATGGTTCTTTTGTTCATATTGCTTGTTGTTGAGGTCATTGTGGTTGCCGATAGACGACATCTTAGTTTTCGTAATCAATCTCATGGTCGAGTTTGTCGATGAAGTCGTTGAACACGTCTTCCTCCACATCGCCCATGGCATATTCCTTCTCAGCGTCCTTACGGATCTCGCCGATCCAGATACGACGTGCCTTGATATAGTCCTCACGGATCCGCTCTGCATCTTCTTCGGTAATCTCATCAAGACCGTAGTAGTTGAGAATCATATCATAGGTCCATGTCCACTGATACTCACGGTAGTGGTCGTTGATCTCTTCGAAGCGGTCGATGACTGCCTGTATCGTTTCCAGCGTACCATTCTTGATGTCTTCGATGAGTCTGACTTCTTCGCTTTCCGGCAGGAGCAGTCCTGACAGGTCGATCCAGTTCCCCTTACCGATATTGGTTGTAGGCTTCCTGAAATAGTCGTGTTTCTTGGCACGTTTCAGTACGGCACCCATATATAGTCTGAGGGCGATATCGTAATATTTGATACCTTTCTTCAAAGAGGAAGCATTGATGACGTAGTCGTGGTAGTTGTACTGCGACTGCAGGTCGCCTGATGCCGCCCGCAGGTTTTCTAGAATCTTCTTACCCCTGAGGATCTCTCCTACGGTAAAGGGCGAGAGCCAGTCGAAGTTCACAATACTCTTTTGACAGCCTTGCTGACGCATGTCGCGCTTGGGCCATTTCTTGATATCGCGGTAGAGACCAACGGTAGTGATGTTCCTTCCGGGCACCAGGTACATATCGTCATTATAGGAAATAAGGTAAGAGAACGGCACATCACGGGTGTCAGGGTGGTGCATCAGCTTACCCATACACACCGAGAAGGCACCGATCTTGGCTGGCATCAGCACGTAGGAGCCGCTGGCTGTCTTTGTTCCGCGCTCCAGTGTACCATAGTGGATGGGTCCCATCTTATAGGCATGGTTCGAGAAGTTCGTGTTCGAACCGGCATTGTAGAATGAGAACTGTCCACCAATGAGCAGACTGGATTTATGATGCGAAGCAGAGAACGGACCGCAGAAAGCGGCACAAGCCTCACCGTTCGACATATAGCTGTTGGCGAAGAACACGCTCTGTGAGGCAGTAAAACCATTGGCGATATGACAAGCCTCACCTACGAAGCAATCCTGCATCTTCACACTATTGATAATCGACGAGCCGTTACAGATGATAGAGTTCTCACAGATCACGCCCGTACCGATATATACAGAGTCGCTGGGACCGTTCAGAATAGAGCAGTCGCTGATGCGCGAGGCACCATTAATCTCGCAGTTGTCGTTGATGACAGTATTGGTAATCTCCTTCGTGCCGATGATCTTCACATTATTACCGATAATGCCGCGTTCCGGCATGTTCCTTTCAATATCCTCATTGATCAGTCGGCGAATCTCTGCTAAGATATTCTTATCAGTGAAGTGCTTCACCATGAAGGCTGCGAACTGACTGTTCAGGTTTCCGAAGAGGATGGCATTACCGTCACCGGCCTCGTTCAGCACGGAGATCAGGTTTCCTTCTCCGTAGGTTGCTCCCTCGGTAGTCTCGATGATGCTCACATTCGAGATAAAGCAGTCATCACCGATGGTATAGTTATTGATATATCCTGCCACGTTTTCGATAAGACAGTTGTCACCGACGGTTACGTTACGTAGGGTGGAGTGATTAATGCCCGTGTGTTTCACGAATCCTTTCGAAACCTCCACGTTTTTCTCAAACACGCCGAGATTTACTTCACCATAGAAACTGGTGTTCTTGATGTAGTTCGGCTGGAAATCCTCTGCCACATTGATGGCTGTCCAGTCTTCCGCCGAACATCCGTTGTTCTCCAAGGTGATAATCTCTTCTTCTGTTAATAATCTGTATTCCATATTATATTGATGTTTGGTGTTGTATTATTGAATGGGGTTGATGGGCTTAATAGGCTTAATGGGCTTAATAGGCTTAATGGGGTTGATGGGGCTTTTTTTATTCTTGCTCTTCCTCCGTTTCATATAGGAAATCGTTGTAGGGGTATTTCTGTACATGTAGCTCTTTTACCTTTTTGTACAGACGGTCGCGCAGTTCCTCGATATTCGTCTTCTCCTTAGCTGAAATGAAGATACATGCATCGTTAAGCTTTGCCATCCAGGTCTTGCGCAATTCATCCAGAGTTATGTTCTCTTTAGTGGGCGGAGTCAAATCATCGGGTTCCTTCTCCACCCATGAATAAGCATCAATCTTATTGAAGACAATCATCGAAGGCTTATCGGCAGCCCCAAGTTCCTGCAGTGTTTTCTCCACTACTTTGATCTGTTCCTCAAAATCCGGGTGTGAGATATCTACCACATGAAGCAGCAAGTCGGCTTCGCGCACCTCATCAAGGGTTGACTTGAATGAATCCACAAGATCGGTAGGGAGTTTACGGATGAATCCTACCGTGTCGGCCAACAGGAAGGGCAGGTTCTCAACCACTACTTTCCTAACAGTAGTATCGAGAGTGGCGAAGAGTTTGTTCTCGGCGAACACTTCACTCTTCGAGAGCAGGTTCATAAGGGTGCTTTTCCCAACGTTTGTATAGCCCACGAGTGCCACACGAATCAAACGTCCGCGATTCTTACGTTGTGTAGCTTTCTGCTTGTCAATATCCTGTAAGCGTTGTTTCAATAAGGTAATACGTTGTAGAATGATACGGCGGTCCATCTCCAACTGGGTCTCACCCGGTCCACGCAATCCTACGCTACCCTTACCGCCACCACTGCCGGAACCGCCACCCTGACGTTCCAAGTGGGTCCATAGTCGTTGCAGTCGGGGAAGCATATAGCGGTACTGTGCCAGCTCCACTTGGTTCTTCGCATTGGCAGTCTGTGCCCTCATGGCGAAGATATCAAGGATGAGTGAGGTGCGGTCGAGGATCTTCACTTGCAGCATACCCTCTATATTGCGTATCTGTCGAGGTGACAGCTCATCATCGAAGATCACCATACCGATTTCCCTGTCGTTCTCTTCCTCTTGTTTGATATAGTCGCGTATCTCTTCCAACTTTCCCTTACCCACATAGGTGGTCTGGTTCGGTCCTCCCACTTTCTGGGTGAACCGCTTCACAGTCACTGCCCCTGCAGTGTCTGCCAGAAACTCCAGTTCGTCAAGGTACTCCTTGGTCTTAGCCTCATCCTGCTCCTTGGTAATCAGTCCTACAAGGACAGCCGTTTCGGCCTTGACTTCAGATATTACGAATTCTTTCATTCAATTTTGTTTGTTTATTTTGCAAAGATACAAAAAAATATAATATGTAAGAAGAAAAATCACATCGAAAGTCATGCTTTCATGTTTTTTTATTATTTTTGCAGCCAGAAATTCAACTTTAAACAAACACATTTATGAGATTAATTATTGAGAAAGACTATCAGAAGATGTCGCAGTGGGCGGCAGAGCATGTGATTGAGCGTATAAATGCCTTCCAGCCGACAGCTGAGAAACCTTTTGTGTTGGGCTTGCCTACAGGTTCTTCTCCTGAGGGTATGTATGCTTGTCTGGTGAAAGCCAACAAGGAAGGACGCGTATCGTTCAAGAATGTGATTACATTTAACATGGATGAGTATGTAGGACTGGCTGAGGATCACCCTGAGAGCTATCACTCTTTCATGGCTCGTAACCTGTTCGACCATATCGACATCCCCAAGGATCATATTCATATCCTGAATGGCAATGCCAAGGATCTGGTTGCAGAGTGCGCCCACTACGAGGAGATGATCAAGGAAGCAGGTGGTATCGACCTGTTCATCGGCGGTATCGGTCCTGACGGACACATCGCGTTCAACGAGCCGTATTCTTCATTGACCTCCCGTACCCGTCAGAAGACACTTACCACAGATACCATCATCGCCAACTCACGTTTCTTCGACAATGATGTGAACAAGGTGCCGAAGAGTGCGCTTACCGTTGGTGTAGGTACCGTGATGGATGCCCGCGAGGTGATGATCCTGGTAAACGGACACCACAAGGCACGTGCTTTGAAGGCTGCTGTTGAGGGTGCAGTTTCTCATGAGTGGACCATCAGTGCCCTGCAGATGCATCAGCATGGAATCATCGTTTGCGACGAGCCTGCAACAGATGAACTGAAGGTTGCTACTTACAAGTACTTCAAGGATATTGAGGGCAAGTAATTCAGCCTCAAACCATTTTTAGCATTAGTCCGCATGCTTCCGACTGAGATTCCGGAGCATGCGGACTTTTGTGTTATGCCATTTTGTCATGTTCGGTATGTCGGTACATGTTTTGATGGTGGGTTGTTAGAACAAAACAAGAAAGGAGCTAATCATGACATTAGAGAATTTTACGATTAAAGCGCAGGAAGCGGTACAAAGTGCCGTGAACACGGCGCGACAGAACGGTCAGCAGGTCATTGAACCGGTGCATCTGCTGAAAGGTGTAATGGAGAAAGGAAAGGACGTGGTGAACTTCATCTTCCAGAAACTGGGGGTGAACGCTGTGCATGTGGGTACACTGATTGATAATGAGATCCAACACCTTCCCCGAGTACAAGGTGGTGAACCGTACCTGAGTAGAGAGACCAACGAGGTGATGATGAAGGCATTGGATCACTCAAAACAACTGGGTGATGAGTTTGTGAGCATCGAGCCGATTCTGTTAGCACTCTTGGAGGTAAACTCTACGGCGAGTCGTATCTTGAAAGATGCGGGCATGAACAGTAACGATGTGATGAAAGCTGTACAGGAACTGCGCCAGGGACAGAAGGTACAGAGCATGAGCGGTGACGAGAACTTCCAGAGTCTGAGCAAGTATGCGAAGAACCTTGTGGAGGAGGCCAGAGCTGGAAAGCTCGACCCTGTGATCGGTCGTGACGATGAGATCCGTCGTCTTCTCCAGATTCTTTCCCGTCGTACCAAGAACAATCCTATTCTTATAGGTGAACCGGGAACGGGTAAGACTGCCATTGTGGAAGGTCTTGCCCAGCGTATCGTGCGTGGTGATGTGCCCGAGAACCTGAAGGACAAGCAGGTGTTCTCGCTCGACATGGGTGCCTTGGTGGCCGGCGCGAAGTATAAAGGAGAGTTCGAGGAACGGTTGAAGAGCGTCATCAACGAGGTGACGAAGAGTGATGGACGCGTGATCCTGTTCATCGATGAGATCCATACGCTTGTAGGAGCAGGTGCCGGCGAAGGAGCCATGGATGCAGCCAATATCCTGAAGCCTGCCTTGGCACGTGGTGAACTGAGAAGCATTGGTGCTACTACCCTGAACGAATACCAGAAATATTTTGAGAAGGATAAGGCGTTGGAACGTAGGTTCCAGACCGTGATGGTGGATGAGCCTGATGAACTCAGTGCCATCAGTATTCTGCGTGGACTGAAAGAACGCTACGAGAACCACCATAAGGTGCGTATTCAGGATGATGCTTGTATCGCTGCGGTGAAACTCTCCGAACGCTATATATCAGACCGTTTCCTGCCGGATAAGGCCATCGACCTCATGGATGAGGCAGCAGCTAAGTTACGTATGGAACGTGACAGTGTGCCAGAGGAGCTGGATGATATCTCCCGTCAGCTGGCACAATTGGAGATTGAACGCTCTGCGATATCCAGAGAGACTGGTAATTCCAGTAATACTAATGATTCTAGTTCTACTAGTAAACTGGCCCAGCTTGATAAGGAGATAGCCGAATTGCGCGAGAAAGAGAGCGCCTTCCGTGCCAGATGGGAGAACGAACGTAATCTGGTGAACAAGATCCAGCAGGATAAGCAGGAGATGGAGCAGCTGCGTTTCGAGGCGGAAAGGGCTGAACGCGAGGGTAACTACGAGCGGGTGGCCGAGATCCGCTACTCCAAGTTGCAGGCTCTCGAAGAGGATATCGCACATATACAGAAGCAACTGGCATCGGCCCAGAACGGTATGGGCATGGTACGTGAGGAGGTGACGGCTGATGATATCGCTGAAGTGGTGAGCCGCTGGACGGGCATCCCCGTAACTCGCATGCTTCAGAGCGAGAAGGAGAAACTGCTGCATCTGGAGGAGGAACTGCACAAACGTGTCATCGGTCAGGATGAGGCTATCACGGCTGTGAGCGATGCCGTGCGCCGCAGTCGAGCAGGCTTGCATGATCCGAAACGCCCCATCGCCTCGTTTATCTTCTTAGGTACCACCGGTGTGGGTAAGACAGAGTTGGCGAAGGCCTTGGCAGAATACCTGTTCAACGATGAGTCGATGATGACACGTATCGATATGAGCGAATATCAGGAGAAGCATACGGTGAGTAGATTGATTGGCGCACCTCCGGGATATATCGGCTACGACGAGGGCGGTCAGCTCACAGAGGCCGTGCGCCATAAGCCATATAGCGTGGTACTCTTCGATGAAATTGAGAAGGCACATCCCGATGTGTTCAACATCCTGCTGCAGGTGTTGGATGACGGTCGTCTTACTGACAATAAAGGACGTACGGTGAATTTCAAGAACACCATCATTATCATGACCAGTAACCTGGGTAGTCAGCTGATTCGCGAGACCGTTGAACAGATGGAAGGGACCAGTAATCGTGAACCGCAGCTGTCATCCTTGCGTACTCAACTCATGACGATGTTGAAGCAGACCATCCGTCCTGAGTTCCTGAACCGTATCGACGAGACCATCATGTTCCTGCCACTGACACAGCAGGAGATTGCCGATGTGGTGACGCTGCAGATGAAACAGGTGCAGAGAATGTTGAAGGAGCAGGATCTCCAATTGGAGTGGACACAGCCAGCCATTGATTTCCTGACAGAGGTGGGTTACGATCCGGAGTTCGGTGCACGACCAGTAAAAAGGGCCATCCAGCACTATGTGCTGAACGACCTCTCAAAGAAACTGTTGGCTGGTGATGTGAACCGTGATAAAGCCATCATCATCGATAGCTTCGGCGAAGGACTGGTATTCAGGAACTGATATCGTTCTTCTCTATCCGGATTCTCGCATCAACGGCTATCACATCCTTATCGTCTGCCAGTAATGGGTTGATATCCATCTCCTTGATCTCCGTGGCAAAACGAAGAAGGGTGGAAAGACGTACGATGATCTCGGCATAGCGCTGTTCGTTGATGCCTTGCTGACCGCGTGTGCCCTTGATAATCTTGTAGGCACGGAGCGAACGGATCATGGAGTAGGCCTCGGGGTAGGAGAGTGGAGCCAGACCGCTCGACACATCCTTCAGCACTTCCACGAAGATGCCGCCTAAGCCGCAGAGTACTACATGACCGAAACGTTGCTCGTATTTCGCGCCGATGAAGAGCTCGGTGCCCTTGAGCATCTTCTGTACCATCACACCGGTTGCGCCCTCGATCTTCATCATCCGCTCGAACTCGAGGGCAAGATGCTCAGGGGTGCGGATATTCAAGGCAACACCGCCCACATCACTCTTATGTACCGGACCAACCACCTTTGCCACTACAGGGTAACCCACCTTGTTGGCGAAGGTGGTTAGTTCTTTCATATCGGCACTCACCTTCTCAGGTACCATGGGAATACCAGCGCATTCCAACAGCTGGTGTACGGTTTCCGGGGGAAGATATCCTGAAGAGTCGGAATGGCCGATGTTATTAGGAATACCGGCTATAATCTCCCTGATCTTGATGATATCCACGCCGTAGAGCTCTATCTCGGGCGCTGCGGGCGGTGGTGTCTTCATGATCTGGGTGAGAGCCGTAGCCAATGTCACCTCATCACTGAAGTTCACATGTCCTTTCTTCAGGAACTCCGCCACTTCGGGTCCTGCCGTATGTACGCTGGGCAGGATAGGGAAGATGGGTTTCTTGCAAGAAAGGATCTTTTGATGAAGCACATCGTATGCCTCATAAAGCTGAACCAGTCCTGGGGTACCAAAAATCACAAAGATCGCATCAATCTCATCGAAGCGTTGTTCACAGTAATCGATGGCAATGGCAAGTTCTTTACCTGTACCAGTGGCAAGGATATCGATGGGGTTGGAAACCGATGAGCCAGGCAGAAGTTGTGCTTTCAGCTCCTCAGCAGCGGGTCCTTCAAGCTTGGGAATATTCATGCCACCCTTCGACAAGGCATCGGTGAGCATCACACCAGGACCGCCTGCATGGGTTACGATAGCGAAGTTCTTACCTGTGAGAGGCGGTAAGGTGAAGATACATCCCACGGTAGTCAGCTCCTCTCGCGAGAAGCAACGTACGATACCTGCCTTTCGGAACAAAGCTTCTACGGCAGAGTCGCTACTGGCAATGGCACCGGTATGGGAGGAAGCAGCCCGACTGCCACTTTCCGACGAGCCAGCCTTGATGGCGGCGATGCGACAACCCTTGCGTATCAGTGAACTGGCGTGGAACAGTAGCTTGTCGGGATTCCCCACATTTTCTATATAAAGGAGCTTTACCTTCGAGTCGAGCTCCGCATCGAAGTGCTCGTCCATGTACTGCAGCACGTCCTCAATCCCAATCTGCTTACCGTTACCGATGCTCCATACACTATTGAACGGTAATCCTTTGGTGACAGCACTCTCTAAGATGAACACCGCTGTGGCACCCGATCCGCTGACGAAGTCAACACCTTCGCGTTTGAGGGTGGGGATGGGCTTGGTAAAGACGCTATGGTGCCATTCGTTCATCAGTCCTATACAGTTCGGTCCGATCAGGGCGGCACCGTATTTCTCGCATGAGTGGAGAATCTGCTCTTCCAAGACAGCCCCTTCCTTTGTCTCTTCACCGAAACCAGCCGAGATAATGATGAAGGCCTTCACACTCTTTTCTGCTGCGAGATACTCCACATAGTCGGGACAGTATCTGGCAGCAACGACAAGGATAGCTAAATCAGTAGGTGGCACCTCTTTCACATCATGGAACACCTTGATGCCCTGCACCTCGTCTTCCTTGGGGTTGACGATGCGTAGCGTTCCGCGATAGCCTCCTTGTACAATGTTCCGTACAATGGCACCACCAGGTTTGTGGATGTTGTTCGAGCCGCCGATAACGACAATACTTTCCGGATGTAATAACTGTTCGTTGATCATGGATTCTTAGTTATATTGATTTTATTCCCAAGCTGGGAACGATTTGTTCCCACGTTGGGAATAATTTGTTCCCAACGTGGGAATTATTTCGGATGACATATCTTTACACCTTTATCCCAAGGTGACTTCCACCGTGTGCTTGCCCTCGGTGGCGGGAATCACGTTGCCCTCAACGACCTTGCCATCAAAGGTGATGCTCTTGACACCTTTCTGCACCCCATTGGGATTCTTCACGGTGATGATGTATTCTGCCCCGCGGAACTTGCGCTTCACGGTATATTCCTTAGCAGTAGCAGGTAAGCACGGATCGATGAGCAGTCCGTTGTAATCAGGCTTGATACCCAGAATGAACTGCGTGATGGTGTACCAGTTCCATGCTGCGGTACCTGTGAGCCAGCTGTTCTTACCTTCACCGGGCTTGGCGGCATCCTTTCCTGCCACCATCTGCGAATAGACATACGGTTCCACCTTGTGCAAGGTCTGGTCTTTGATGAATGCCGGACAGATCTTCACATAGTGCTCCCATGCATCGTTTCCACGTCCTGCGACGGTCTCACCAATAATCACCCACGGGTTGTTATGACAGAAGATACCTGCATTCTCCTTATAACCAGCGGGATAGCTGGAGATTTCTCCCATCTCAACATGGTAGGTGGTGAAGGCAGGATTGTTGAGCACCATGCCATGCTCAGAGTCGAGATACTTCTTGCAAGCATCGAGCGATTTGTCCACCATACCTTCTTCCATACCGATACCCGCCATGGTGCACCAGCCCTGACTCTCGATGAAGATCTTTCCTTCCTCGTTTTCGTGCGAGCCGATCTTGTTGCCGTAGAAGTCATAGGCACGCAGATACCACTCTCCATCCCAACCATGCTTCTTCACGGCCTCGATCATGGCATTCACTGCCTTTTGTGCCCGATCAGCTTCAGCGGAATAGATACTAGTTTGACTAGTTTTACTAGATAGTTCCTTGCACAGTTCCACATAGTCTTTGCCACATACCACGAACAAACCAGCAATCATCAGCGATTCGGCCTTAGAGCCTTCCGTTTTGTTCTCTGTGGTCTGGAAGCTCTCGTTGGGATCCCATGAGAAACAGTTCAGGTTCAGACAGTCGTTCCAGTCGGCACGACCGATGAGCGGGAGCATATGCGGACCCAGGTTCTCAATGACGTGGTTGAACGAGATGCGCAGATGTTCGAACAGTGACACCTCGGTACCCGGTTCGTTATCCCAGGGCACAGGTTCGTCAAGGATGGAGAAGTCGCCAGTCTCTTTGATATAGGCCACCGTACCGAAAATGAGCCACATCGGGTCGTCGTTGAAGCCACCGCCGATATCGTTGTTACCCCGTTTGGTGAGCGGCTGATACTGATGGTAGCATCCGCCGTCGGGGAACTGTGTAGAGGCGATGTCGATGATGCGCTGACGTGCTCTGCTGGGAATCTGATGGACGAATCCCACCAGGTCCTGATTGGAGTCGCGGAAGCCCATACCTCGTCCAATGCCGCTCTCGAAGAAGCTGGCAGAACGAGAGAAGTTGAACGTCACCATACATTGGTATTGGTTCCAAATGTTCACCATGCGGTCGAGTTTCTCGTTTCCGCTCTTCACGCTGTAGCGGTCAAGCAGGTCATCCCAGTAAGCATTGAGCTCCTGGAAGGCTTTATTCACCTTTTCGGTGGTATCAAACTCCTTGATGCAGGCACGAGCCTTGGTCTTGTTAATGAAGGTGCGGTCGAGCTTGTCAAGCGAAGTGATCAGTCCTGGTGTCTTCTCTTTCTCGTATTTTTCCTCCTGCTCGTTCTCTACGTAACCTAAGACAAAGATGAAATCCTTACTCTCACCGGCTTTCAGCTCTACCTCTATATAATGTGAGGCGATGGGGCTCCATCCATGTGCCACGCTGTTCTTTGGCTGACCAGCCATCACGCAGTCAGGACAAGAGAACTCGTTGTACAGACCGATGAAACTCTCGCGGTCGGTATCGAAGCCGTTGATAGGTGTATTCACGCTATAGAACGCATAGTGGTTACGGCGTTCCTTGTATTCTGTCTTGTGATAGATGACGCTGCCGTCTATTTCAACTTCTCCCGTAGAGAAATTACGCTGGAAATTCTCCATGTCGGTAGCTGCGTTCCATAAGCACCATTCTGCAAACGAGAAGAGTTTGAATATCCTGGTTTCGCCAGTGGTGTTCTTCAGCGTCAGTTTCTGAACTTCGCACCATTTCTTCAGAGGAACAAAGAAGAGTACGCTGGCTTCAATGCCGTTCTTCCTTCCGGTGATACGGGTGTAGCTCATACCATGACGGCATTCGTAGAAGTCGAGCGGCGTCTTGCAGGGCTTGAAGCTGGGGTTCCATACTGTTCCGCCATCGTTGATATAAAAATACCTTCCTCCATTATCCATCGGCACGCCATTATAGCGGTAGCGGGTGATACGGCGGAACTTGGCATCCTTGAAGAAGGAATAGCCACCGGCAGTGTTTGAGATGAGTGAGAAGAAGTCCTCGTTGCCCAGATAGTTAATCCAGGGCCAGGGGGTTTGCGGGTCGGTGATGACGTATTCTCGGGCGGCATCATCGAAATGTCCATACATTTTGTTAGTCATATTTTAATGGGTTTAATAGGCTTAATGGGCTTAATAGGCTTGATATGGGTTTTATTCCATTATGCAAAGGTACGAATTAGCGGGCACAATACAAAATAAATTCGCATTTATTCCATTATTTCCTGTTTTTTTTGTAAACAGACAGGTACCTTTGCTAAAGTTTCTTAGTATATCAAAATAAATCGTTAAAGAGTGTTTGTGTTATGCAAGAAAACTCGTATCTTTGCATTAATCTTATGAACCAAAGATCATTACGGTCATGAAGAATAAGTATTTACGATTATTACTGTTTTTGATAGTATTTATGCCTTTTAATCTGTTTGGACAAAGTTATGACAGCCTGTGGAAACAAGTCAGCGAGGCTGAGAAACAAGATCTGCCGCAGACACAGATGACGGTCTTGGAGAAGATTATCGACAAGGCGGGAAAGGAGAAGAACTACGGTCAGCTGATCAAGGCTCGACTGAAACATTGTCAGGCGATGGTGGAAATCTCGCCCGACTCCCTGCAGTCTGCCGTGGAGCGGTTGAAGCAGCAGACGGAAATGGCAGAAAAGAAAGAACCTGCCTTGGCTGCCGTCCTGAACAGTATATTAGGTAGTGTTTACGAGAAGAATCCCCAGTTGGCAGATGATGCCAGTAAGCTGAGTGCTGATTATTATGCGAAGTCGTTGGCAGACCCTGAGATGCTGTCGCGACATCGTACAGCAGAGTTCGTACCCTTGGTGGAGCAGGGTGATGACAGTGAGATCTTCAACAACGACCTGTTGCACCTGTTGGCCTTCGAGGCAGAGAAATACCAGTTGGCTTATGATTACTACAAGCAGACAGGGAACCGCAGGGCCATGCTTGTTTGCAAGTTCCGTGAAGTGGAACAGCGCTTTGAGGATAAGAAAGGAACGCGGTTCAGGAATTCCAAGTATGTTAATGCTCTCGACTCGTTGATAGAGGAGTATGGCGACCTGCCCGAATGTGCAGAGGTGGCCATGGCTCGCTGTTCGTTTATGGGCGATTGTAGCGATGTGACCATTGATGAGCGCATCGCCTATATCCATGAGGTGCAGAACCGCTGGTCTTCCTGGAAGCGCATCAAACGGTTGCAGCAAATGGAGTCCTCACTCTGTCAGCCGGAGTTTCAGCTTTATTTGGAACGTGAGGTGACATTGCCCGACCGTCCTATCCGGGTGGCGTTCTCTTCCATCCGCAATATCCCCCAACTGAAGATCACCGTGACACGCCTGAACCATACGGGTGAGAGCGAGATCAATGCGAATCTCAAGAATGAGAAACTGAAACTGATTGCCGGTACGGAAAAGGTCTATACCAAAGATTTCTACTTCGAGCAGGAGTATTATACTCGGAAAGACTCCATGGAAATCGGTCCGCTACCCTTAGGAATCTATCTAGTGGAGGTGACAGCCCCGAAGAACAAGATCGACAAGAAACGCATGATTCTCTACGTCAGTAACCTGCTGCGACTGGAAGAGACATTGCCGAATAACAAGGTGCGCTATGTTGTGGTCAATGCTACAACCGGTCAGCCTGTACCCAAGGCAAACATCAAGCTCACCATTCCGCAGGGATACAGGAAGGCCGACAAGGTGGTGAATCTGACCTGTGACAAGAAGGGGGAAGTGATCTATCAGCAGGATGAACAGGGAAACAGACGTCCTGACAAGATCTTTGTTTCTGCTGGTGATGACCGTTACCTGCCCGACTACTCGTCATGGGGACGTTTCTATTATGATGAGGAAGAAGAAATACGCAACATAATCAGTATCTTTACCGACCGCTCCATCTATCGGCCCGGTCAGACGGTGCATGTCTCGATGTTGGCACACCAGATTGATGGACTGAAGACGCAGGCACTGGAAGGGAAACACTATACCATACGACTGCTGAATGCGAACTATAAGACGGTGGAGGAAAAGGAAGTAACCACTGATGCGTATGGTTCCGCTTCCCTCGATTTCGTCCTGCCGTCCAACGGATTAACCGGTCGGTTCCAGATTCAAGTGCCTAACCATGCTTCCACCTTTATCCGTGTGGAGGAATACAAACGTCCTACCTTCCAAGTGGAGTTCGACGAGGTGAAGGAAACCTACAAGAGCGGGGATGTGGTTACCGTGACCGGTCGTGCAAAGACCTATGCCGGTGTACCTGTACAGGGAGCGAAGGTGTCGTATCAAGTTGTCCGTACGCGGTCGTGGTGGTGGCATTGGTTTGATTCCGACGATGGTGACGAGGAATTGAGCAGTGATGAGGTGACTACCGATGAGAAGGGTGAGTTCCGTATCGATGTTCCGATGACACTACCGGAATGGGTGGATGAGGAAGACCTTTCCTCTGGAGGTCCTTTGTATCGACGTGCCAGGTTCTATTCGTTTGTCACCAAGGCTACGGTGACTGATCAAGGGGGCGAGTCGCATGAGGCCTCCACCAGCTTACCCTTAGGCAGCAAACCCACCGCCTTCTCTTGTGAGATCAACAAGAAAAGTGAGAAGAAGGATCTGAAGAATTTCAGATTCTCGTTGCGGAATGCGGCAGGTCAGGAGGTGGAAGGGACTGTGAACTATTCCATTGACGGAAAAGAGATGGGTTCAGTGAAGGCGAACGAGAAGGTGCCCATCGATGCCCTTTCGTTGGCATCAGGACAGCATGTCATTGAAGCTATCTGTGCCGGTGATACGATCAAGGAGGAGTTCGTGGTATTCTCCTTAAACGACAAGGTGCCTTGCATTGAGACACATGATTGGTTCTACCAGACATCTACTTCCTTCCCACGCGATGGCGGACCCGTTACCATACAGATTGGATCTTCCGATAAGGATACACATGTGGTGTATTCCATCATCTCGGGCGACCGTGTATTAGAAAGCGGTACGCTGAGAATGTCCAACAGTATCATTTCCCGCGAGTTCAAGTATAAGGAAGAATATGGTTCAGGACTGCGTCTGAACTATGCCTGGGTGAAGGAAGGGATGGTCTATACCCATTCCACCGTTATTGAACGACCGCTTCCTGACAAGAGACTGAAGGTGAAGTGGGTGACGTTCCGCGATTTGCTTACTCCAGGACAAAAAGAAGAGTGGACTCTGAATATCACCCATCCTGACGGAACACCGGCCAATGCACAGTTCATGGCAACGATGTACGATAAGAGTCTTGACCAACTTGACATGCATTATTGGCACTTCAATACGGGTATCTCCCAGAACCTGCCCTATAACGTATGGCAGTACCGGACGTATGGACCTCTTTATGTGTCGGCTTCGCAGAAACTTCCGACTATCACTTATCCTCGAATTGCTTACTCTTCCTTCACAGATGATATTACTGAGTTCGCTTCTCGGTTCAGTTACTATGGCGTACGCATCCGCGGACGATCGATGCTTGGAGCACCGATGGCAACGGGTGTGACAAGAAATGCTGACATGGCGATGATGAGTAAGGCGGCTGTGGCAGAAGAGGCAATGGCTGTCATGGATGCAGCCGGTTCTTCAGAACTTAATGAAGTGGTGGTGGCCCAAGATGTCCTGAAGAAAAGAGCTCACGGAAATGGAATCGTCACAGGTTCCGACAATCAGCAGATGGATGAGTCGCAGGTACGTGAGAATCTCAACGAAACGGCATTCTTCTATCCTGCATTGGTGGCGGATGAGAACGGAAATGTAGCTATTCGTTTCACCCTTCCTGAGAGTGTTACTACTTGGAAAGTCATGGGCTTGGCACACGACAAGGAGATGAACTACGGGATGCTGGATAGTATTGCCGTGGCGAAGAAGGATGTGATGGTACAGCCGAATATGCCACGCTTCCTGCGTACAGGCGACAAGGCCAGCATCACTACGAAGATATTCAATACAGCAGAGAAGGATGTCACTGGACAGGTGGGTATCCGTCTGATCGATCCCGAAACAGAGCAGACGGTCTTTGAGTCAACCCAACCGTTCAGCGTGAAGCAGGGCGATACGGGAAGTGCCACCTTCCGTGTGGAACCGAACGAACAGACTCCGAGTCTGCTGATTTGTAAGATCATCGCCTATGGTGACGGCTTCAGTGATGGCGAACAGCATTATCTGCCCATCCTGCCGAATAGCGAGATGGTGACCATGACGGCACCGTTTACCCAGCATAAGCCTGGGGTGAAAACCATTGATCTTACCAAGCTCGTTCCATCGGATGCGAAGAACACCAAGATTACCGTGGAATACACCAATAACCCGGCTTGGTTGATGGTACAGACACTTCCCTTCGTGGGTGATGTGAATGAGAAGAACGCTATCAGTCTGGCGGCAGCCTATTATGCCAACAAACTGGCTTCGCATCTCATCGGGCAGGTTCCTCAGGTGAAGAGCGTGTTCGCACAATGGCAACGGGAAGAGGGGAATGAAACGTCCCTGATGAGTGCCTTGGAGAAGAATCAGGAACTGAAGGCATTGGTGCTGAACGAAACTCCTTGGGTGCTTGACGCAGATGATGAGAGCAGTCAGAAGAAGGCCTTGGCTAATTTCTTCGACGAGAATGCCCTTGCCAACCGACTGGATACGGCGCTGGGTCAGTTGAAGAAGCTGCAGCTTGCTGACGGATCCTTCTCCTGGTGGGAAGGAATGAAGGGCTCACCCAGCATGACCGGCGAGGTGATGGAGTTCCTTACCCGTCTGAACCTGCTTATCGGTACGGATGCTGCCACGAAGAATATTCTCTCGCAGGCCAACAGCTATCTCAGTAAGGTCGTTATCGATGAGGTGGCCGACATGAAGCGTCGTGAGAAGAAGGGCGAGAAGGTATATATATGGTATTCCCATGCTTTGCAGTGGGTGTATATCAATGCCATCTCCAACCGTCAGCTGAATGCGAAGGAGCAGGAGGCTACGGATTATCTGCTTGGAAAACTGGAGAAGATGAATACCAAGCAGTCGATGTATGCCAAGGCGAAGATGGCTGTAGTACTTGCCCGTAACGGTAAGAAAGAGAAAGCCGACATCTATATGAAGAGTCTGAAGGAGTATATGGTCTATACCGAAGAGCAAGGCCGCTACTTCGATACACCACGTGCCGGCTATTCGTGGTTCGACTATCGCATACCTACCCAGACGGCAGTGATTGAAGCATGGCAGTTGTTGACACCGAAGGATCAGCAGACTATCACGGAACTGCGTAGATGGTTGCTGTTACAGAAACGTACACAGAACTGGGATACTCCGATCAATTGTGTCAATGCGGTGTTCGCTTTCCTCAATGGGAATACCGAACAGCTCGGGCACCAGGAGCAGACCGTGCTGAAGGTTGACGGAAGACAGCTCGATCTGCCTAAGGCAACGGCAGGCATGGGGTATGTCAAGACCGTCGTTCCCGAGAAGGCAGCTCGTTCTTTGACCGCAGAGAAGAGTAGTACGGGCACCTCATGGGGAGCTGTCTATGCACAGTTCCTGCAACCCACGTCTTCGGTGGAGGACCATAGTGCATGTCTGAAGGTAAGACGACAACTGCTTACTCAGGATGGAAAGCCCGTGACAGACCTGAAGGTCGGCGACCGTGTAGTGGTGCGCCTGACCATCGAGGCCGACCAAGACTACGACTATGTACAGCTCATTGACAAGCGGGCTGCGTGCATGGAGCCGGTTAATCAGCGGAGCGGTTACCATTGGGGCTATTACTGCGCGCCCAAGGATCAGACCACCCATTACTACTTTGATATCCTTTCAAAAGGGAAGCATGTAGTAGAGGCGGAGTATTACATCGACCGTTCTGGCACTTACGAGACAGGTACCTGCGTGGTGCAGTGTGCTTATAGTCCTGAGTATATGGGTACGACCAAGTCGCAGACTATCGTAATCAAATGATGATGAACAGAACAACAATACTATTAGCGCTTTGTGCATGGGCATCCATCCATGCACAGGCACAGAAGATTACCGCAAAGACTGATGTGATTGATTGCGGAAGTGTACTTTATGAACGTCCTGTAACGGTGAAGTTCGAGATGCAGAACAGTGGGTTTGCCCCGCTGACCATCAAGACCATCAAGACCAGCTGTGGTTGTACATCGGTGGAATATCCCCATTCGGCGATTCCTGCTGGCGACGGTTTTACAATCTCTGCCACCTATGACGCCCGTCAGTTAGGACATTTCATGAAGGATGTGGGCATCTACAGCAACGCTTCCGACAAGCCTTATTACCTGTCCATCCGTGGAATAGTGGTAGAGGAACTGGTGGATTATGAAGGCACCTACGACTATACTTTGGCGGATATCAGGGCCGACAAGAATGATATTGAGTTCGATGATGTGACACGTGGGGATATGCCGATGGAGAAGATCCATATCATGAATGGTGGTACCAAGTCGATTACTCCTACAGTGATGCATCTGCCGGATTACCTCAATGCCATTGTGTCACCCACCACCATCGCCCCAGGACGACAGGGTACCATCAGTATATCCCTTGATTCCCGTAAGTTGCGCGACTATGGTCTTACACAGACAAGTATCTTCCTCGGTATGTTCCCGGGTGATAAGGTTGCTCCGGAAAAGGAAATCACCGTATCGGCCGTATTGTTACCATCTTTCACCCAATACACAGAGAGTCAGTTGGAGAATGCTCCGGAGATTCTGCTGTCGCGTGAGTATGTGGATCTTGACTTCGGTAAGAAGTCGAAGAAGACCGAGTTGGTTTCTATCTCAAACGTAGGTAAATCGCCTCTTGACATCAACTCCTTGCAATTGTCCACCGCTGGATTGAAGGTAAAGTTGGACAAGCGACATATCAAACCTCATGAGACGACCATGCTGAGGATTACTGCCGATGCAAAGGTGCTGCGCAATGTCCGTACAAAACCACGTGTGCTGATGATTACCAATGCTCCGGGAGCACCGAAGCTGGTGATTCCTCTGAACGTGAAATAACCTCTCATCTTTCATCTTTCATCTCTCATCTTATCATGGACCATCCAGAGAATAGCGAAGAATACAAAGGATTGCAGGTAAACGCAGGCGTTGCCCAGCAGTCGATCGTCAACCCTTACCTACAGCGAGGGCGCTTCCGTCGTCGTGAGATCAGTGTGGCCGACATGGTGGAGGGTATCATCAAAGGCAACGTCACCATTCTAAGTCAGGCGGTGACGCTTGTGGAGAGTGTGAACCCCGCTCATCAGGTCAAGGCACAGGAAGTCATTGAGAAATGTCTGCCCTATAGTGGTAACAGTATCCGTATCGGTATCAGTGGTGTACCCGGTGCAGGTAAGAGTACTTCCATTGATGCCTTCGGCTGTCATGTGCTTGACGAACATGGCGGTAAGCTGGCTGTGTTGGCCATCGACCCGAGTTCAGAACGCTCAAAAGGTAGTATCTTGGGTGACAAGACCCGTATGGAGAAGTTGTCAATCAGACCGGAGGCCTTCATCCGTCCTTCGCCCACAGCAGGCTCCTTAGGCGGCGTAGCCCGTAAGACACGTGAAACCATCATCCTCTGTGAGGCTGCAGGGTACGACAAGGTGTTCGTGGAGACCGTTGGTGTCGGCCAGAGTGAGACGGCCTGTCATTCGATGGTCGACTTCTTCCTGCTCATCCAGTTGGCAGGAACGGGTGATGAATTACAAGGTATCAAACGCGGTATTATGGAGATCAGCGACGGTATCGTCATTAACAAGTGCGACGGCAACAATGTCGACAAGTGCCAGATGGCCGCTACGAATTTCCGGAATGCCCTGCATTTCTTCCCTATGCCCGATAGTGGATGGCTGCCAAAGGTCCTCTGTTACAGTGGTTTCTATGGTACAGGCATCAAGGAGATCTGGGATATGATCTATCAGTATATCGACTTCGTCAAGGCAAACGGTTATTTCGATGTCCGTAGAAACGAGCAGAGCAAGTACTGGATGTACGAAACCATCAACGAGCAGTTGCGTAACTCGTTCTACCATAACCAGACGATTGAGCAGCAGTTGTTGAAGACCGAGCAAACTGTTTTACGAGGAGAGAAGACCTCTTTCATGGCGGCTGGTGAGTTGTTGGAGCGTTATTTCAATGATATCAAAGGCTTCAGGGTGAGAAAGGAAGGATGATATGAATTGACAATTGATAATTGACAATTGACAAGGGTAAAGCATAGAATTAGAATATGTATCAGGTAGAGATAGACACAGGATCAGGTTTCTGCTTTGGTGTGACCACGGCTATCCGCAAGGCGGAGGAAGAACTGGCGAAAGGTAGTACGCTCTATTGTCTGGGCGATATCGTTCATAACGGAATGGAGTGTGAACGACTGCGCCAGATGGGATTGGTTACCATCAACCATGAGGACCTCAAGCAACTGCATGATGCGAAGGTGTTACTGCGTGCGCATGGCGAACCGCCTGAGACGTATGCTTTGGCTCGCAAGAACAATATTGAGATTATCGATGCGACTTGTCCTGTGGTGCTCCAGTTGCAGCGCCGCATCAAGAAGCAGTACGACTCGAAGGATGAGGAACAGAAAACAAAAGGCAAGAAGCAGATTGTCATCTTTGGGAAGCCCGGTCATGCAGAGGTGTTAGGACTAGTGGGGCAGACGGAGAACAACGCGATTGTCATTGCCAGTTTCGAAGATGTGAAGAGGTTGGATTTCAGTCGCGACATCTATCTGTATTCCCAGACCACTAAATCCATTGATGAGTTCCAGCGGATTATCGGGTATATCAAGCTGAATATCTCGCCTGATGCAACGTTCAAGAGTTTCGATACCATCTGCCGACAGGTAGCGAATCGTATGCCGAGCATTGCATCCTTCGCTGCCCGTCATGATCTGCTTCTCTTTGTTTGTGGGAGGAAAAGTAGTAACGGCAGGGTTCTCTTCAATGAATGTCAGCGAGTGAATGCCAACAGTCATTTGATAGAAGGTCCTAATGAGATTGATCCGTCGTGGTTCAACGATGAACTAAAGACCATTGGTATCTGCGGTGCCACCAGTACGCCGAAATGGCTTATGGAAGAGTGCAGGGATGCCATTCTCAAGTAACTAATCAGTTACCCTTTCCAAGAACCGTTCATAGAGCCATTCATTCTGTTCAGGAATGGTCATGTTACTATTGTCAAGGACAAGTGCATCCTCAGCTTGGCGCAGGGGAGACACCTCGCGGTGCGAGTCGATAAAGTCGCGTTCCTGCACATTCTTCAGGATATCATCGTAGTCGGCTTCCATTCCTTTCGCAATCAGTTCCTTGTAACGACGTTCTGCCCGCACCTCAGCAGAGGCAGTAACGAACACTTTCATTTCAGCGTTGGGGAAGACTACTGTACCGATGTCACGACCATCCATCACGATACCTTTCTCCTCACCCATCTTCTGCTGTTGGGCCACCAAGGCCTCGCGAACAAAGGGTAGGGCAGCGATGGGCGACACGCGGTTCGACACCTCCATGGTGCGGATATCCTGTTCTACCAGTTCATCGTTCAGGTAAGTGTCAGGTCTTCCTGTCTCCTCGTTGAGCTTGAATGAGATATTGATGTCGGGCATCTTCTCTTTCAGTTCCTCTTCGCGGATACTGTCATCCTCGTTGAACAACCCGTTGCGCAGGGCATAGAGGGTAACGGCGCGGTACATGGCACCTGTATCCACATAGATATATCCCACCTTCTTGGCCAGGTCCTTGGCCATGGTCGATTTTCCGCAAGAGGAATGACCGTCAATAGCTATTGTAATCTTCTTCATCATGATCAATTATTAATTATCAAATTGCTCACAGCACAAAGCTTGCGCTGATGAGCAGGGAGTGCGATGAAACATGGTATTTGCCGTAGGCGACGTTCAACTTGAAGCGGTCCAGCTGAATACCACCGCCCAAGGAAAGACCTGCTCCATGACTGCTTCCCCGTTCCTCATCGTTACTCACAATCTCCATCTCACTGGCTCTGCGGAAATTATAACCGACGGCCAAGTAGATCTGCGGTGATAGGATGATGTCGGCACCTACCACGAGATGATGGATGAATTTCTTGTTCAGATGGTTCATGTCAACGAGTGTGGCCGACAGTCTGAGCGGTGATCCGATGAGTCGTTTGCTGGCACCGATCTGCAGGTCGAGCGGCAGTTTGTTGTATTCCTCCTCAAAGGCATCCAGTTCTCCACCAAGGTTCTTGACGGTAGCCGATACCGACCATTCCTTCTCTGGGTCGTAGTAGTTCACACCTAAGTCAACCCCCATGGCGAATGCGTTATAGTCACCGATGTACGACGTAATGAGCCGTGCAGTAATACCACCCACGATGTTAGTGCCCAACTGATAGGAGAGGGCACCGGCAATGGCGATATCCTTTGCCGAGAACTCGCCGGTTTGTACGTTATGCTCATCCACCTCCTTCATCTTCCCATAGTCCAGGAACTGTGCCATGACGCCAATCGTAGCTTTCTCCTTGACGATCTTACTGAAGGAGGCACTGGCCGCATTGGCTCCTTCCATGTAGTTCATGTAGTTCAGGTTCAGACTCTTATCGCTTACCGATGAGAGCAGGGCTGGATTATGGAACATCAGCGAGGGATCGTCTTCGATGATGGAGATATTGTCACTGCCTAATGCTGCTGCATGTGCACTCACAGGCAGTCGAAGGAAATTGTATCCCGTCTGACTGTCTTGTGCCCATGTGAGTACACTGATGAGCGTGAAGAAGAGGCAAAATATGACTTTTTTCATTTAATTCATTTATTTTAGTGCAAAGATACACCTTTTTTACAAATATCTATACTAATTTTGCAAAGCAATCATTATCATAACGAAAAAAACAGCATTTTAGTGTAACTTGGAAGTCAAGAAATCATACGAAGCTGATTTGGAGCACCAGTGGAAGAAAAGATTCCTGCTGGGGTTAGTACTCGTACTGTCAGTTCTTGTCGTTGCCTTAGAACTGAACTTTAGGGACGGGGCAGTGGAGTACAATGAGGAACTCTTGGATGACATCGTGCAGGAACTGGAACTGAAGGCTGCTGTTGATCAGGAGGATATGATTGCCGTGATGGAGGAACCCGAGGAGGAGCCGGCTCCTCCCACTCGTCTCAATCCTGTGGATGAACCTGTGATGAAAGAAGCTACCGACCGTTTGGCGGAAAATCGCCAGGAGTTGTTTGAAGGAGAGACGGAAGCTGCCGAGCCAGAGAAGGTTCCCCCCATTCCTCCCGTAGCTATCGATGCTGACAACAATCCCCTGAACTTTCGCGTGGTGGAGCGGTTGCCAGAGTTCCCCGGCGGAATGACCGAGTTTATGAAGTGGCTCACCAAGAACCTGAAATACCCGGAGTCTGCCCGTCGTCAGAACCAACAGGGCACAGTGGTCGTCTCCTTTATTGTCAATACCGATGGCAGCACATCAGAAATCAAGGTCGTCCGTCCGCGTCATCCCGACCTCGACCGTGAGGCAGTGCGGGTGGTGCGTATGATGCCCAAGTGGAAACCAGGAGAAGATCACGGCAAGGTGTGTCGTACCATGATATCAATCCCAATCGTATTTAAAATATGAAAACAGCCAACGAAATCTTGCAACTCATCAACCGCTATTTTGATGAGATGCCTTATAACCGTCAGCCAGCGAGTCTTTACGAACCTATTCGTTACATCCTGTCGTTGGGTGGCAAGCGTATCCGTCCTACCTTGATGATGCTGGCCTATAATCTCTATCAGGAAGACCCTGAGAAGATCCTTCCGCAGGCCTGTGCCTTGGAAACTTATCATAACTTTACCTTGTTGCACGATGACCTGATGGATCATGCCGATGTGCGCCGTGGTCATCCCACTGTTCATGTGAAATGGGATGCCAATACAGCCATTCTTTCAGGAGATACGATGTTGCTTATGGCATTCAAACTGATGATGCAATGCCCCCAGGAATATCTGCATGCTGTACTGGATGTGTTCACAGAAACCACCTTGGAGATAGATGAAGGACAGCAGTATGATATCTCTTTCGAGACGAGGGATGATGTGCGTGAGGAGGAGTATATCGAGATGATCCGTTTGAAAACAAGTGTATTGTTGGCTTGTGCTTTGAAGATTGGAGCCATCCTCGGTGGCGCCTCTGCTTCAGATGCAGAAAACCTGTATAAGTTCGGGGAACAGATCGGACTCGCCTTCCAGCTGCAGGATGATTTCCTTGATGTATATGGCGATCCGAAGGTGTTTGGCAAGGCCATCGGTGGCGATATCCTCTGCAACAAGAAGACCTTCATGCTGATCAACGCATTCAATAAAGCCGATGAATCTCAGCGAAAAGAACTTGAACAGTGGGTGAATGCCGTGAATCCTGATCCTCAAGAGAAGATTGCCGCCGTCACCACCTTATATAATAATATAGGTATAAACCGATTGGCAGAAGAACGCATCCGCTATTACTTCAATGAGAGCCGTAAATATCTGGATGCTGTGCAGGTGCCGGAGGAGCGCAAGCAGGAACTGAAAGTCTATGCGGATAGAATGATGAAAAGAAACAAATGATCGATACACACGCCCATTTGGATGGAGAAGAATTTGCAGAGGATCGTGCTGAAGTGATAGCACGAGCCAAGGAAGCTGGAGTGAGCAAGGTGCTGGTTCCTGCCATCGACTATGCTTCTTCCATTGCCGTGATGCAACTCTGTGCCCAATATCCTCATTTCGCCTATCCTATGATCGGTCTTCATCCGGAGGAAGTGAAGGAGAACTGGCGGGAAGAGTTGGAGAAGATTCGGGAGTACGTTTTTCAAGACATCATCGGCATCGGTGAAGTCGGTCTTGACTACTACTGGAGTCGTGAGTTCGAGAAGGAGCAGTTGGCGGCATTCGACGAACAGGTGCAGTGGAGTATAGAGACTGGCTTGCCCCTGATGATTCATTGTCGTAAAGGACAGAACGAGATGGTACACCTGTTGAAGCAATATGAGCGGGAACTACCAGGTGGCGTGTTCCATTGTTTTACGGGTAATGAACGTGAGGCAGCCGAGTTCCTCCAGTTCGACCGTTTTGTCTTAGGCATCGGTGGCGTCCTTACCTTTAAGAAGTCGCATCTGCCTGAAGTGCTGCCCGCTTCTGTTCCCTTGGAGCGCATCGTACTGGAAACCGACAGTCCGTATATGGCTCCTGTTCCGATGCGTGGTAAGCGCAACGAGAGTGCTTTTGTCCGCTTTGTCTTGCAGAAACTCGCAGAGTGCTACGGCGTAACAGAAGAACATGTGGCAGAAGTCACCAACCAGAATGTGTATCGGGTGTTCCCATCCATGTCACTTTCCACCCGTTAGAATGTCGCTCTCTCCCATATTCTCGAGACAAAAATAACTTGGTGCGATTATTATAAGCTTTTCGCAAGCATCGTTCAAAACATATATAAAATCGAAGAAAAAGTGTTCGGGAAGTGTTTGTATGTCACGAACACAGTGTTCGTAAGTCATAAACAGAGTGTTTATGGCCAAAAAACACAGTGTTTATCATAGATAAACAGATTCTAAACAGGAGAAAGCTTCATGGCAAATTGGGTCATGCGAAGTTGAATAACACCCCTCCATTTGTTCCTTAACATCTTTTAAGGGGGGTAACACGAGTTAACGATTTTATTTGTAAATTTGTAGCGAAAATCATCAACGCGAATAATAACCCCGTAAAACTATAACAAGATGAAAAAAATCATTACAATCATCCTCGCGCTCGTGGCCTTCGCCTCGGGCATGAAAGTAATGGCGGCAGACGAGTCGTATGCTGTATATAATAATGGAGCGTTGCTATTCTATCACGACAGCCAGCGCAGTTCTAAAACGGGAACGACTTATCCAACTGAGAAATGAGAGGTGAGAAATGAGAGATATGATTACCTTCAAGAATTGGCTTTAGGGCTTGTTCCTGGGTGTAATCATATCTCTCATTTCTCACCTCTCAGTTCTCACTTATTAGCAAATTAGTTGTACCAAACCGATGAATCGACCTCAGAATAGAGCTCGTCGGTCTCACTGTTGTACACATTGTCGAGTTCATAGTCCTCTTGGTTGTACATTTGTTTTGTAGTATTCATAGTAGTTCCTCCTTGGGGCTGAGGCTCCGTTGCCCCTTTTGATGGTGATTGCAGGGAGCCGCTGCTATTCTGTGACAAATATAAGAAAAAAATGAATACGTTGTTCGTTTTTCGTATATTTTAACCTTCTGTTTCGCATATTTGCTTTTTTATTTGTACATTTGCAGAAGAAAAAGAATAATCATGAAAAGTGTATGAAAAAGCTATTGTTGTTATCAATGGTACTGATAGCGCAGGCATCTGTCTGGGCACAGACCTTTACCGAGTGGCATGACATGAATGTTAACGGTGTAAACCGTATGCAGAACCACACCTCTTTCTTCGCCTACGAGAACTCCTCGTTGGCTATTCAAGGAGAGAAGAGCAAGTCGGAGCGTTTCCTCTCGCTGCATGGCGACTGGCAGTTCAAGTGGGTGGAGAGTGTCTCACAGCGGCCCACTGATTTCTTCAAGACCGATTACGATGATTCCGGGTGGGATAAGATGCCAGTACCTGGAATATGGGAGATGAACGGTTATGGCGATCCGGAATATGTGAATATCGGTTTCGCCTGGCGCGGACATTTCCAGCAGCTCACACAGAAAGACTATCAGGAGGGGGTGAGCGATATCCCTGTGCCCGACAAGGATAACCATGTGGGTAGTTACCGCAAGACCATTATGGTGCCCGAGTCGTGGAAGGGTCAGCAGGTGATTGCCCACTTCGGTAGTGTCACCTCGTGTATCTACCTCTGGGTGAACGGTCAGTTTGTGGGTTATAGCGAAGACTCAAAGATAGAGGCTGAGTTTGACATCACAAAATATGTGCAGCCCGGTGAGAACCTCATCGCCTTCCAGGTGTTCCGCTGGTGCGATGGCTCCTGGAGCGAGGACCAGGATTTCTGGCGATTGAGCGGCGTGGCACGCGATAGCTATCTGTATTGTCGTAATGCGAAGAGTCATATCGAGGACCTGCGCATTGTGCCCAATCTGGTGAACGACTATCGTGATGGTGTGTTGCAGGCAGATGTGTCGTTGTTTGGAAAGGGTGATGTGCGGATGAGTCTGTATGATGCAGAAGGAAACCAGGTCGCTTCCTCTTTCGTAAGCAGCTGGCAGAAGTCGGAACCCAAGAAAGGCAGTGCAACCCTGACAGTAGAGAATCCCGAGAAATGGAGTGCCGAGCACCCGTATCTCTATACCCTCGTGGTGCGCCTCTATCCTGAGCGTAAGTATCCTGAGATTGGTGCAGAGACGGAGGTGATTGCCCAGAAGGTGGGCTTCCGCAGTGTGGAGATCAAGGATGCCCAACTGTTGGTAAACGGACAGCCTATATATATAAAAGGTGTGGATCGCCACGAGATGGACCCCGATGGCGGCTACGTGGTAAGTCGTGAACGCATGATTCAGGATATCCAGCTGATGAAACGCTTCAATGTGAATGCCGTGCGAACCAGTCATTACCCCAATGATCCGGTGTGGTACGACCTCTGCGACCAATATGGTATCTACCTTGTTTCGGAAGCCAATCAGGAGGGTCATGGCTTTGGCTACAATCCCAAGGAGGCTATCTCCTTCACTCCGCTCTTCGCTCAGCAGATCCTGCAGCGTAACCAGCATAACATTCAGGTGAACTACAACCACCCCAGTGTGATTATCTGGTCGATGGGTAACGAGACCATTGGCGGCCCGAACTTCAAGGCTGCCTACGACTGGATCAAGAGTGAAGATCCAATCCGTCCGGTGCAGTATGAGCAGACCGGCAGCGGAACACCTAGTGATATCATGTGTCCGATGTATGCCTCGCACAACTGGTGCGAACGCTATGCTTCTAACCCTGCTTCTACCAAGCCGCTCATTCAGTGTGAATACAGTCATGCCATGGGTAACAGCTGCGGCGGCTTCAAGGAGTATTGGGATCTGGTGCGCAAATACCCGAAATACCAAGGTGGCTTTATCTGGGACTTCGTGGATCAGGCATTGCATCGCCATCCAAGTAAATCTAGTATTACTAGTAAAACTAGCAATACTAGTATTGAGTACACCTATGGCGGCGATTATAACAGCTACGATCCCTCGGATAACAACTTCAACTGTAATGGTTTGGTTTCACCCGACCGAATTCCTAACCCCGAGATGTACGAGGTGGGGTACTTCTATCAGAACATCTGGGCTGAGACGGTGGATATCCAGAAAGGGGTTATCAGCGTGCGCAACGAGAACTTCTTCAATGACCTGAGTAATGTGCGGATGAAATGGTGCCTGTTGGCTGATGGTATTCCTGTTGCGGATGGTACCGTTGATAATTTGGATGTTGCCCCGCAGCAGTCGCGTAACTACACCCTCCCTCTTCCGTTGAAAGACAGCTATGCTGATAAGGAGCTGCTCTTGAATATCGACTTCGTTTTGAAGAATGCTGAACCGCTGATGACTTCAGGACAGGTGGTGGCCTATCGACAGCTGACGGTAAGCGAAGACAGTCATCATGCAGCCAACGATCTTGCTTCTGCAAAGATCAAGGTGAAAGAGGACAAGAAGGCACAGGAAGTGTTGGTCCAGACTGGAGATGTGAAACTTGTCTTCGATCGTGCAACAGGATTCCTCTGCCATTACGAGGCTGCAGGAAAGCAGTTGTTGGGTGAGGGCGGTACAATCAAGCCGAACTTCTGGCGTGCGGTGACCGATAACGACATGGGTGCCGGAATACAACGCAGGTATCGGGCGTGGAGGAACCCGACTCTGAAGCTCACTGCCTTCGAGGCGAAGAAAGCCAAGACCAAGCAGGGTGAGAAATATGTGAATGTCTCTGCTGTATATGACATGCCAGAGGTGAAGGCGCAGCTAAGAATGGACTATGCCATTCTGCCCGGCGGACGGATGATGATTCATGAGACAATGAATGTAGCAGATTCAGCAAAGGTGGCCGATATGTTGCGTTTCGGCGTGGTAATCCAGTTGCCTTACGATATGGACAAGAGCGCATTCTACGGTCGTGGACCTATTGAGAACTATGCCGACAGGAAGGAATCTCAGCGCATCGGTATCTATGAGCAGACTGCCGATGAGCAGTTCTATCCGTATATCCGACCGCAGGAAACGGGTACGAAGAGTGATATTCGCTGGTGGAAGCAGACCGATGAGGCAGGTAAAGGACTGAACATCTCTTCTCATCATAAGCTGTATATGTCGGCGCTGCACTATAACGTGGAGGATCTTGACGAAGGAAACGACAAGAAACAGCGTCATGTACAGGACGTGCCGAAGTCGAAATACACCAATCTCTTCATCGACAGTGAGCATGCTGGCGTAGGTGGTATCAACAGCTGGAGCATGGAAGGCTTCGCTCTGCCGAAGTATCAGGTGAAGTACGGTAACAAGCGGTTTGGCTTCTTTATCGATATAGAAAGGTAAAAATACCGTTTCGTCCACCTAATTGCACATAAAATCCACCTTTAATGAGGTGGATTTTTTGTATCTTTGCAGCCAGATAACATTATCAAAACTAACTGTCAATGAAAAAAGCAAACATTTGGGTCATTGCGACCTTAGCTGTACTGGTATCGTTGAATGCCAGTGCGCAGCATCAGTTCACGGTGAACGCCAAGAAACTTGGCGCACCCATCCAGTCAACCATGTATGGCATCTTCTTCGAGGATATCAACTTCGGAGCCGATGGTGGACTCTATGCCGAGATGGTGGAGAACCGCTCGTTTGAGTTCCCGCAGCAGCTGATGGGATGGAACACCTTCGGAAAAGTTCAGGTGAATGATGCCAATCCGGCATTTGATCGTAATCCGCACTATGTCACCCTGAAGGAATCGGGACATCGTGATAAGTTCACCGGACTGGAGAACAGGGGTTTCTTCGGTATGGGACTGAAGAAGGGAATGGATTATCACTTCTCTGTTTATGCGCGTACCGCAGGATCTTCTCAGATCCGTGTGGAACTGGTGGGCAGTGATGATGAGGTGATGACCAAGCAGCAGATTGCTATTGCAGGTAACAACTGGAAGAAATACACCGTTACTTTGAAGTCGCCCAAGACCGATGCAAAGGGGTTGATGCGTATCTACCTTGAAGGAAAGGGCTCTGTTGACCTCGACCATGTGAGTCTGTTCCCTGCTGATGCGTGGAAGGGACTGCTTCGTGCGGATCTTGTCAAGGATCTCAAGGACCTGAACCCTGGCGTGTTCCGCTTCCCTGGTGGATGTATCGTGGAAGGAACCGACTTGAACAGTCGTTACCAGTGGAAGAACTCCGTGGGACCAGCTGAGAACCGACCGCTGAACGAGAACCGCTGGAACTACACCTTCCCGCACCGTTTGTTCCCGAACTACTATCAGAGCTACGGATTGGGCTTCTATGAGTTCTTCCTGCTCTCTGAGGAGATCGGAGCTCAGGCACTTCCGGTGCTGAGTTGCGGACTGGCTTGTCAGTTCCAGAATGACGACAAGGATGAGGCCGTTTGCCATGTAGCAGTAGATGACCTTCAGCCGTATATCGATGATGCTCTCGATCTGATCGAGTTCGCCAATGGTGGAACAGATACCAAATGGGGTAAGCTGCGTGCCGACATGGGTCATCCTGCCCCCTTCAATCTCCAGCAGATTGGTGTGGGTAATGAGCAGTGGGGACCTCTCTATCCCGTTCGTCTGGAGAAGTTCATGAAGGCCATTCGTGCCAAGTATCCCAAGATGAAGATCGTGGGAACGAGCGGTCCCTCACCTGACGACAATGACGGGAAACAGTTCTCGTATGGCTGGGAGCAGATGAAGAAACTGAAGGCCGACCTCGTGGATGAGCATTATTATCGTGATCAGGACTGGTTCATGAACAATGTTACTCGTTATGACAACTACGACCGTAAGGGTCCGAAGGTGTTCGCAGGCGAATATGCTTGTCATGTGAAAGAGGATCCTGCCGACTTCCCCACAGCGAAGAACGTGTTTGAGGCTGCCTTGGCTGAGGCTGCCATCATGACAGGCTTTGAGCGTAACGCCGATATCGTGCACATGGCTACCTATGCGCCACTCTTTGCTCATGTGGAAGGCTGGCAATGGCGTCCCGACCTGATCTGGATGGATAACCTCACTACCGTTCGTACGCCTAATTACTATGTGCAGCAGTTGTATGGACAGAACCCTGGAACCCATGTACTGAGTCTGCTGGAAGGAAAGAAACCTGTTACCGGACAGGATGGTCTTTGCGCCAGTGCGGTATATGACAAGAATACCAATGGTTATATCGTGAAGATGACCAATACTTCAACGGAACCGAAAGAGGTTGTCATCACCTTCAAGGGCATCAAGAGCTTGGGCAATGGAAAGGTAACCACCCTCCATGCCGACCGTATGGATGCGGCCAATACCATTGAGAAGAAGAACAACGTGGTACCGAAAACTGCCGATGTGCAAGCCGATGGTAATGTGCTTCGCACTACCATCCCTGCCAAGACGTTTGCCGTTTATCGGTTCTGAAAGTGAAAGAGGATGGAGTGACACGGAAACACTTCATCCTCTTTCTTTATAGTGTATAGAATTTCAGTCCGATGGAGAGTCCGAGGATATCCTTCAGTTTGATACTGCTATCCTGGAACATGGACCTGATATAGAGGTCGCAGGTGCTTACCTCGTAAAAGAGTGACATACGACTGTGTCTTCTGCGTTTGCTCTCTGGAATCTTGAACATGATGCGCTGACCAAGGGCAAAGTTCAAGCGGAACTTGGTTGACATGAACTGATAATATTTGTCAGGATACCGTCCGGGCTGACTCTTCCAGAACTCATGACCATACACGGTGTTGAGATAAAGACTGGCTGTCAATGGCTCAAACTGCCACTTTCCTTCCGACTTCTTGGGCGATAGGTTGATGTCCCAAGGAATATAGTTCTCTTTCACCGTCATGGTCAGTTTCCCACGAGTAGATTCATGTTGGGGGATATAGCCAAAGAGTAAGTCGGTCTCCCATTGTCGGTGTTTGCCATAACTCCAGCCTGTACCTATAGAGACGATGCCCATATTACCGGCGTTCTGGATGACATAATGGGAGGGAATGAGCGCAGCCCATGTGTTTTGCATACGCTGCATACGCTTTTCGTATTTACTCTGCTTGATATCTATGCTGTCGCCTGCCGTCATGTGTAAGGCGCACATCAGCATGACTGCACTAATACTCAATCTTTTCCACTTCATAGCCGTCGGGTGTAATGGTGAATATTCGGTAGTTGCGATGAACAGCACAGTCGATGCCGTAGAAGATCAGACCGTCGTTATACATGTCGGAGACCACATCCTCATGGTTGTGCCCATAAACACAGCACATCAGTCCAGGGAAGAAATCCAGGTAGCGGCGGAAGGCCTTGCACACATTGTTATTGAACTGGTCGCTATAGGGTGGTGCATGCATCACGATGATGGTTCTGTCGAACTTGTCAGTATCCTTCGCCATCTCCTCCTCCATGTAGTCGAAGTCGGGCACGGCAGCCAGATAGGTGTATTCGGTGGCATTGGTGTTAAGGCACAGGAACTTCACTCTTCCGGTAATGAACGAGAAATTCATCTTTCCATACATGATCTCGTAGGTCTGGTTACCAGTGCCGAGGAAATCGTGGTTGCCGATCAGAGCCACGAAAGGATAACGCAGACTCTTCAAGACATCGCGGCTCCACTCAAACTCCTTACCAGTGCCCGTATCGGTAAGATCACCACAGTGCACAACGAAATCAACATTCCTTCGATTCAGGTCGGCCACCTGGTCGCGCGCATCCGACAGCCACAGATGGGTGTCGCTGATAAAGGCCACGCGAAGGGTGTCCTTGTTGGCAAACTGTTTCTCAATGACGGCTATCTGCTTTGCATTGATGTCTGTCTCGCCTTTCACGTTGACATCATAAGGATGTGTATCGAACACATCGCCACACGATGAGAGCAGGATGGGCATTCCTAAAGGCAGTGCCGTCAGTATCATTGCCGTTAATAGTCGTGGCAGGTTGTTCAGTGGTTTCTTGATCATATCATTTTCTCTTTCACACTGCAAATATCGGCATTATTTCCCAAATATGTTATGAAAAATGACTAAAAAATACGCTGCGAAAACAAAAAAACTTCATGGCACATGCGACAAATTTGGAGGGCATGACCCCATTTTGTCGCAATTTTAACCGTTTGTCGCAACAACTCCGGCAGAAATGAAACAGAATAATTGCTTCCCGAAGGAAACACCCGTACCTTTGCACCGTCATTCAGAAAAAACAATCAATAGACCAACATCAATCTTTATATATTCTTAGATTTGTCAGAAAGAATTGCCCGATTCACCTTCATGGTGTTCGGGCAGTTTTCTTTCTTATTTTTGGTCGTTTGAGAATTATTTCGTACCTTCGCACATCAAAAACTGTGAAAGATGATAGTTTGTATTGCGGAGAAACCGAGTGTAGCGAAGGATATCGCCCGTATCATCGGAGCTACCAGTAGCAGGGACGGATATATGGAAGGCAACGGATATCAGGTGACATGGACGTTTGGTCATCTGTGTACGCTGAAGGAGCCGCACGACTATACGCCGATGTGGAAGGCGTGGAGCTTAAGTGCCCTGCCGATGATTCCACCGCGCTTCGGTATCAAGCTGATTGACGATAAGGGAATCCAGAAACAATTTGCTGTGATTGAACGGTTGATGCAAGCCGCCGACGGCATCATCAACTGCGGTGACGCCGGTCAGGAGGGTGAGCTCATCCAACGTTGGGTGATGCAGAAAGCTCAGGCGAAATGTCCGGTAAAGCGTTTGTGGATCTCGTCAATGACCGATGAGGCCATCCGCGAAGGGTTCTCGAAACTGAAAGACCAGCAGGAGTATCAGCCATTGTATATGGCAGGTCTTTCGAGAGCGATAGGCGACTGGATCTTAGGTATGAATGCCACGCGTCTCTATACGCTGAAATACGGACAGAACCGTCAGGTGCTGAGCATCGGACGAGTACAGACGCCTACATTAGCCTTGATTGTAAACCGTCAGAAGGAGATCGATAACTTCAAACCGGAGCCATATTGGGTGCTCTCTACCATCTACCGGGAAACCTTGTTTACGGCTACGAAGGGAAAGTTTACCAGTAAGGAGGAAGGCGAAAAGAGCTTCGAGATGATCCAAGGGAAGCCGTTTACGGTGACCAAGGTGGAGAAGAAGAACGGAAAGGAACAGCCGAAACAGCTGTACGACCTTACCTCGTTGCAGGTGGATTGTAACAGAAAGTACGGTATGAGTGCAGAGATGACGCTGAACACCATTCAGGCTTTGTATGAACGGAAGTTCACCACCTATCCGCGTGTGGATACCCAATACCTTTCAGACGATATCTATCCCAAGTGTCCGCAGATTATGAACGGTCTGTATCAGGTAAAGGTGGCTGGTGTGGCTCCTTATGCCGACCTGGTGCGCCCCTTGGGCGGTAAGCCGCTGCCGAAGACGAAGCGGGTGTTCGATACGAGTAAGGTAACCGACCACCATGCGATTATTCCTACTGGGGTGATTCCGCAGAACCTTACCAATATGGAGCAGCACGTCTATGATCTGGTGGCACGACGGTTTATCAGCGTGTTCTATCCCGATTGTAAGTACGCTACAACAACGGTGTTGGGCGAGGTCGATGGGATAGAGTTCAAGGTTACGGGAAAGGTAATCCTGGATCCGGGATGGCGTATCGTATATGCACAGCCGTCGTCTCAGCTTCCTTCAGCTGACGAAGAGAAGAAGGAGGATGAGGAGAAAACACTGCCTACCTTCGTGAAAGGGGAGAGCGGACCGCATGAGCCGACGCTCACAGAGAAGCTAACCACCCCGCCACCTTATTACAACGAGGCTTCTTTGCTGCGTGCCATGGAGACGGCGGGAAAGTTTGTGGAGGATGAGGAACTGCGGGCAGCCATGAAGGAGAACGGGATTGGCCGACCCTCGTCAAGGGCAGGCATCATCGAGACCTTGTTCAAACGCAATTATATCCGTAGGGAGAAGAAACGACTGGTGGCCACACCTACGGGCATTGAACTGATAGACATTATTAAAGAGGAACTGCTGAAGAGCTGTGAGCTGACGGGTATCTGGGAGAAAAAACTCCGTGATATCGAGCATCAGCAATATGATCCTGCCCAGTTCGTCAATGAACTGAAGGAGCAGATTACTGCCATCGTGAATCAGGTGTTGGCCGACAACTCCAACCGCAGGGTGACGCTGATGCCCGACAAACCATCGGGCAAGCGCAGTAAGCCGAAGCAGGGAGGAACACAATAAAACGTGCTTTCTCTCGTTTATAGGATATGATGCGCAAGTATTCACTGTTTTTACTCCTGTTGGTTGTCCTGTTCTCTTCGTGCGGTGCCGATCTGAACATGAAGAAGGGTGAGAAGTTCCTCGCCATCGGTGAGTATTACGATGCGGCGGAACAGTTCAAGCAGGCTTATTCAAAGACTTCCTCCAAGGAACGCGACCGTCGTGGACAGATTGCCCTGAAGATGGCTCAATGCTATGAGCGCATCAATTCCTCACAGAAAGCAATTGCTGCCTACAGGAATGTCATCCGTTACAAACAGGATGATATCAATACCCATCTCTCTTTTGCCCGACAGTTGCTTCGCAATGGAAACTACAAGGAGGCGGAAAAGGAGTTTTTGGGCGTGCTCGACTCTCTGCCCGACAATGAGTTGGCTCGAAACGGACTGGAATCAGCGCGTACAGCTCCTGAGATCAAACAGTTAGGATCGCGCTATACGGTGAAGAAGATGGATGTCTTCAATTCCCGCAGGGCCGATTATAGTCCGATGCTCTGCGGCGACGAGTACGATCAACTCTTCTTTACTTCCACCCGTAAGGAGGCACAGGGCGATGAGGTCAGTGGAATCACAGGTGCCAAGGCGGGTGATATCTTTTTCTCGCAGAAAGACGACAAAGGGAAGTGGACGAAGCCGCAGACCATTGAAAGCGGTCTGAATACGGAATATGATGAGGGCGCTTGTTGCTTCTCAACCGACCAGCGGGTGATGTATCTCACGCAGTGCTCTACTGATCCAGATTATCCGCGCTATGCTACCATCGTTACATCGAACCGTTCTGATGCAGCATGGGGCGCGCCTACCAAACTGGAGATTTCCCGCGACACATTGTCAAGCTTTGCCCATCCTGCTGTTTCGCCCGATGGGGAATGGCTGTACTTTGTCTCTGATATGCCAGGCGGCATGGGCGGTATGGATATCTGGCGCGTCAGACTGACAGCTGCGGGTCTTGGTGGTGTGGAGAATGTGGGTGCACCGGTGAATACAGAGGGTGATGAGATGTTCCCGACCTTCCGTCCTAATGGTGATCTGTATTTCTCTTCAAACGGTCATCCGGGCATGGGCGGACTGGATATCTTCATCGCCAAGGTGGATAAGAGCGGAAAATATAAGCTGGAGCATCCAGGCTTCCCTTTGAACTCACAGGGAGATGATTTCGGTTGTACCTTTGAAGGACTGCGGAACAAGGGGTATTTCTGCTCGAACCGCGGTGACGGTCGTGGCTGGGATCATATCTATAGCTTTGAGAATCCTGAGATTGTGCAGACGCTCAAAGGGTGGGTGTACGAGATGGATGGCTATGAACTGCCTGCCGCTCAGGTGTATATGGTGGGTAACGACGGCACGAACCTGAAGCTGAGCGTGAAGGGTGACGGCTCGTTTGAGCAGGAACTGCAGCCGGGCGTGGACTATATCCTGCTGGCTTCGTGTAAGGGTTACTTGAACCATCGGGAGGAGATCAGCGTGAAACCGGCCAAGGAGTCGGAGGAATATACGTTACAGTTCCCCTTGGCCAGCATCCGCGTTCCCGTACTCATTGATAATATCTTCTACGATTTCGATAAGGCCACGTTACGACCGGAGTCGGCTGCTGCCTTGGATGAGTTGGTGGGTATGCTGAACGAGAATCCCAATGTAACGATAGAATTGAGTGCTCATGCCGATTATCGAGGAAGTGCCGACTATAACAAACGACTGTCGCAGCGCCGTGCCGAATCGGTGGTGAACTACCTTATCGCACATGGTATTCCTAAAGAACGACTCACGCCCATGGGCTATGGGGAGGAGAAGCCCAAGACCATCCGGAAGAAGCTCACCGAGAAGTATTCTTGGCTGAAGGAGAACGATGTGCTAACTGAGGAATTCGTGAAAGCACTGAACGATCCTGAGAAAGAAGAGATCTGTAATCAGCTGAACCGTAGGACGGAGTTTGTGGTATTACGTACCACCTACGGTATGTTTGATGAGAACGGTCAGTTGAAAAACCCGCCGAAGAAAAAAGAGAAAACCGTGTCAGATGAAGACGACGGTTTCCTCTTTATCGAATAATATTTTGTATGTATTTACTTCCAACGCTCTGAGGTAACCACCATGTACCCGCCTGTCATCACCAAAGCAAGGATGGTGAGATAGACAATCAGCGGGTTCTGCTGATAAACCATATTAGTAGAAGCATCTGCCAACAATCCGAAGAAGGTGCCGAAGAGTGTCCTTAAACCCTTGGTGTAATACAACAGCAGGATGCCGAGAACGGAGCAGAGGACAGTCCAGATGCGGTTCTTCTGCCAAGCACTCTTTGGCAGGTTTCTCATCACACGATGGGTGAAGCCGTTGTCCTCGACTTCTACATGATGGTCCGAGAAGAAACTGTTTACCAGTGTCTCATCTTCTTCCGTTACCATAATCGGTTCGTTGGTTACGGTTTCTCTGTATTGTTCTTTTTGCTTATCGTCCATATCCATTCTCACTTAAATAGGTTGCTAGTTGTTTCTTTCCTCTTGAGAGGTGTGATTTTACGGTGCCTTGCGGCATTCCGGTAATTTCAGAGATCTTGTCGATAGGTAGTCCGTCCATCATCTGTAGCGTGATACAGGTACGTTCGTCCGACTTGAGTGTTTTTAGTGCGTCATAGATATCCATGCGCAGCGTGGAATCGGAAGGTCTTTCACTAACGAGTCGCATGGCTGTCGTATCGATATCCTCAGTGATGTGCTGCGAACGACGGTAGTCGTAGAGCACATTATAGGCAATGCGGTAAAGCCAGGTGGAGAACCCTGAGAGTCCTTTGAAACTGGCAATCCGCGTATAGGCTTTGATGAAGGTCTCTTGGGCGAGGTCATCGCTGAGCGGTCCGTCTCCCAGTGTCTGGCTCAGGAAGAACCGACGAACAGGTGACTGGTATTTCCTGACAAGTTGGTCGAAAGCCCGCTTGTTGTGAAACACCGCCACCTGCGTGACGAGGGAGAGATCGCTGTTAACCTTCATCTTAATACATACGTTTCTCAGGCATGATAATCCAAAGAATTGGATATAGGATGATTCCGCAGAACACAGTGAACAGGGTGAGCACAGCATATGCTACACGTACCACTGTGGGGTCGATGTTGAGATACTCTGCGATTCCACCGCAGACGCCTGCGATAACTCTATCGTTTGATCGTAATAATTTTTTCTGTTCCATGGTTAAATGGGGTTAATGGGGTTAATGGGCAGAATAGGCTTGATGGGCTGACTATTCCACGGGAGGATTGATGTGGTCATCATACCTGTCGCGTTTGCGGGATGAGGTCTTGGAAATCACGGCCTGACCAACACCATAGAGAGCAATCAGCCAGCCGATACCTGTAAGCGGATCTGCTCCTAAACATTTGAACAGGATAGCTAAACCGATACCTAAGAACACGTTCTTGATGCCTTTCTTCCAGAGATACTCATCGCTCTGAAGTTCTGTGCGCACCAGTTCCTGTGGGATCTGTTGTCCGCTTTCCATGGCCTTCTCTGCCAACTGGTAACGCTGACGCCTGTTCTTGAAGATCAGATAGATGATAAAGCCAACGAAGATGAAGGGGCCCAGAACGATGAGGAGGATCAAGATCACGGCCAATATGGCGCCAAGACCACCTCCCACCAGATCTTTCATATCGCTTGGGGACATAAAGAAGTCATCATCGTCATCGTACTCATCAATATACACAGGAGTTGATGTTCCTGCCGTATCGGTGGAAGTCGTGTCAGAGTAGGCAACGATACCAGAGGAGTCGGGTACCGATGTGGGATTCACCACCTGTGGGTGATGACGGTGCTTCTGTGCTTGTATGGTGATGGGAGCGAGCAGGGCACCAGCCAGTAGGATTGTAATTAAATACCTTTTCATGCTTTTGTCTTTTGTTTGTTGATTCATTACTTTGTCTGTTAGACGATAATGATACACAAAAAGTTGCATCAGCATGAAAAAATTAGAAAATTCTTCTGGAGATACGCAGGTTTAATACAGGGAAGACTTTAAATCCTTTGAAGAAACGGACATACGATCCAACGTCGCCACGGATGCCATGCACGTCTTTTGCCAAATCAACACCGTCGTGGGTGATGATCTTTGGGGTGCCGCCCCAGGTCATGAAGCCGCATTCAAAAGCGAAATTATAGAGTTTGTCGGTCTTCGGAATCTCTGAACCATAGCCGAACCCCAGGTAGGGCTTGAAGCGGTTGGCCTTGATCTTCACCTCCATCATGGCTTCTTCGTTGGGATAACAATAATAAGGTGTACCATCATCGAAGTCTCCTAAATGCACACCCATGCGTCCATATTGCTCAAATCGTTTAATGATCTCAGCATCATCCTCATCTTCCTTATTAAACCAAATGGTGTATTCGAGTCCTCCTGCGGAAGTTGTCACAATGGGTTCGCCAGCCACAATATTGTCGTGAATGTGGTTATACATACCTACAGCTACCAGACTACTCATATCCTCATAGGCATTATAAGCCTTGGCGATTTGCTCATTACCATAGTAGAAACCGGCGGTAACGAACCATTTCTTGTTCGGGAAGGGGAAGACATCAACCAGTACCTTGGCATTGTAGTACGTAGGACGACCATACATCTTTATATTACGGTCGATCTGGTAACCGGTGGCTTGCTTGAATACTTCCGACATCCTGTCGAATTTCGTCACAATCTTATTGCCGTCCTTATCCTTCTCGGGATCATTCTTCAATCCTACCCTGAAGTTCATGGCTTTCTTGAACGATGGCATGACAGCGAAACCGGCACGGATCTGCACCATATCGCTGGCAGGCATGGCCAGTTCAGCGCCGATACCAGTCGTACCTGTCGTAATGGCTACATCAAGATGATTGAATTTGTTCCGGTATTCCGCTCCTGCACCTGCAGTATAGATATCTGAACCATGGTAGGTTCCTACATCGTTTTGTGCCTTGGCCGAAACAACACTCATGATGAGTAAGGCACAATATGTTATCATTCTGATTCTTATCTTCATATTCATCCTTTCTTTGTAAGTAGAAGTTTCATTTCACAATGTGCGTGCAAAATTAAAATATTTTTCCCGAATCCCCAAGTTTTTCTTGAAAAGATTCATGATGATTCATCTTTATTTTGTATCTTTGCGAAAAGTTCAATCAATCATTTGCATTTATGAGAATAAGAAGATTCTTATTGATCATCATCGGTTTGCTGACCGCATCGATGATACAAGCACAGCCACTTCTCAAGACACATGTGGAAACGGGTGACATTGAAGGAGTAGTCGACGGGTCACTTGCTGTTTATAAAGCTATTCCTTATGCTGCACCGCCTGTAGGAAACCTCCGTTGGAAAGAACCTCAGCCTGCAAAACCTTGGACAGGAGTATTGAAGTCGGATCAATTCGGCCCCTGGCCTCCGCAGCCTACTCGTCCTGGTCGTACAGCCGACATGATGAGTGAGGACTGTCTTTATCTGGGTATTGCTACGCCTGCCACTTCGGTCAACGACCGTCTGCCTGTAATGGTGTGGATTCACGGAGGCGGTTTCCAGACAGAACATTACGGTGGCGACCTGTGGAAGCATCTTGCCATGCGAGGGGTGGTGGTAGTCAGTGTGGAGTACCGAACAGGCGCCTTGGGATTTATGGCACATCCAGAGCTCACCAAGGAATCGAAGAACGGTCATTCAGGCAATTACGGTCTGCTGGATCAGATCTTCGCCCTTAAATGGGTGCAACGCAACATCCAGAACTTCGGTGGTGATCCCTCGAAAGTAACCATCTTCGGAGAGAGTGCCGGTGCCATCAGTTGTAGCATTCTTTGTGCTTCACCTTTGGCCAAAGGACTCTTCCGGGCAGCCATCAGTCAGAGCGGTGGTTCTTTCGCACCTTGGCAGGATGGTAACAGAACATTGGTGACCAATGCCTCGCAGAAGGGTGCAGAGCAGCATGGACTCGCCTTTCAGAAGCATCTGAAGAAGAAATCCCTGAAGGAACTGCGAAAGATGGACGCCATGGCTCTTTGTGGAAATGACGTAGGCTTCGGCGGTTTCTGGCCTTGTGTGGATGGGTATGTGATTACAGACGACCTCTACCGTCTTTATGAACGGGGGGATTATAACGATGTGCCTGTTATTGTGATGACCAACTCTGATGAAGGTGCTTTGTTCTCGAGAAGTATAGAACCTGAGGATTACCAGAAATCAGTGCGTGCCACGTTTGGTCCCTTTGCAGAGGAAGCCTTGAAGATTTATCCCGGTAACACGGTTGATGAGGCTTTCCATGGCAACGGTGATGCGTTTCGTGACATGGGCTTTGCCTGGCCTTCCTACGCTTGGGTGAACTTACAGTCAAAGACGGGTAAGGGTGCTGCCTATGCAGCCTTCCTTGCCCAGCCTTCTACACGCAGCTTCTCTGGCGACCCGCGTCGTCGAGGAGTGGCACATGCTGATGACATCCTCTACCTGAATGGTGAGTTCCTGATGCAGCCTGACAAGTATCCAGCTGAGTCGGCGTTGGCAGAAATCATCCAACAGTACTGGGTGAACTTTGCCAAGACAGGGAATCCCAATGGTAAAGGACTGCCTTACTGGCCTACGTTTGATGCCTCCAAGCCTACCACGATGCAGTTCAGTAATGGTGCTTCACTGATCATGCTGCCGAATCGCGAACAGATAGAGTTCGTGGACCGCTTCTATCAGTGGGTACGAAGTGAGACGGAGAAACAACGGAAATAACCGACGGTTTTTCAAGAATGCGTGCATGATTTCGAAATAATAGTTGTAATTTTGCACCATCAAGCATCAACGGAATGGAGTTACCAAGGGATTTCATACAATACATGGAAGGATTCATGGGGGAGTCCCTGTGGACGGAATTGCGTAACGGACTCGCGGAGGAGGCTCCTGTGAGTATCCGTATGAATCCATTCAAGGCGCAGGATATGACGGCTGATGAAGGTACTCCAGTATCTTGGTGCCCTCAGGGATGGTATCTGCCTACACGTCCTGTGTTCACTTCCGATCCGCTGTTCCATGCCGGGGCTTACTATGTGCAGGAGGCTTCATCGATGTTCCTCGATGCAGTGCTGCGCCAATATGTCAAGGAGCCAGTAACCATGCTCGACCTCTGTGCAGCACCTGGGGGAAAATCAACCGTGGCAAGAACCGTCCTTCCTCAAGGGAGTCTGCTGGTAAGCAACGAGCCCATCCGCAAGCGGGCCCAGATCCTCATGGAGAATATCCAGAAGTTCGGACATGCTGATGTCATGGTGACGAATAATTATCCGCACGACTACGCCTCCTCTGACCTGCAGTTCGATGTGATTCTGGCAGATGTTCCTTGTTCTGGCGAGGGCATGTTCCGCAAGGATGCAGAGGCAATAGGAGAGTGGAGCAGGCAAAATGTGGAGAAATGCTGGCACCTGCAGCGTGAGATCGTCACGGATATATGGGATTGTCTGCGTCCCGGAGGACTGCTGATCTATTCCACTTGTACGTTCAATGCATTGGAGGATGAGGAGAATGTGCGGTATATCAGGGATGAGTTAGGAGCAGAGGTGTTACCTGTTACCATTGATCCTTCGTGGAACATCACGGGGTCATTGGTGAAAGATTTCCCGGAACCCGTCTATCGTTTCCTGCCTGGTAGGACAAGAGGCGAAGGGTTGTTCATGGCATTACTTCGAAAAGAGGGCGATGCTGTGAATACAGGTAAGCGGAAGAACAAGGAAAAAGATAGGAAAGAGAAGAAACAGAAGGTGGAGATACCGGTAGAATGGCTGTTGCGAGTCGATGATTATGACTTCGTCCAGCAAGTTGCCAAGGTGCTAGCCATCCCACGGAAGTGGAAATCCTTCTACGATCAGGCAGCAAAAGTCCTTCAGGTGATGCATGCAGGGATTACCATCGGAGAGATAAAAGGGAAGGATCTGATTCCGGATCAGTCGTTAGCCCTATCTACAGAACGTCATCCGCAGGCTTTCCCAACAGTGGAACTGACGGTAGATGAGGCCGTCAGCTACTTACGGAAGGAAACACTTCCTGGCTTGGCTGACAGTCCTAAGGGCTATACATTGGTAACCTGCCAAGGACTCCCGTTAGGTTTCCTGAAGAACCTCGGTAATCGCACGAACAATCTCTATCCTCAAGAGTGGAGAATCAAGAGTTCGCACATCACTGCTCCCTGTCAGATCATTCATCGAAACAAATAACAAAACAATATGAAACAATACTTAGACCTCTTAAACCGAATCCTGACGGAAGGAACGCAGAAAGGCGACCGTACAGGAACAGGAACGGTGAGTATCTTTGGAAACCAGATGCGCTTCAACCTCGACGATGGCTTCCCGTTGCTCACCACCAAGAAACTCCATCTGAAATCCATCATCTACGAGCTGCTGTGGTTCCTGAAAGGAGATACTAATGTGAAGTATCTGCAGGAGCACGGGGTGAGAATATGGAATGAATGGGCTGACGAGAATGGAGAACTCGGTCCGGTATATGGTCATCAATGGCGTTCATGGCCTGACTATGACGGAGGTACGATCGATCAGATTCAGTATGTGCTTGATCAGATTCGCAACAACCCCAACTCCCGTCGTATGATTGTCAGTGCATGGAATGTGGCTGAGGTGAACAAGATGGCCTTGCCCCCTTGTCATACCATGTTCCAGTTCTATGTGGCTGATGGCCGACTCAGTCTGCAACTCTACCAGCGTAGTGCCGACACTTTCTTAGGCGTGCCGTTCAACATTGCTTCTTATGCACTGCTCATGATGATGATGGCGCAGGTTACAGGCCTGAAACCTGGCGAGTTTATCCATACCACAGGCGACACCCATCTCTATCTGAACCATCTGGAACAGGCAAAGCTACAGCTGACGAGAACGCCACGTCCTCTTCCAACCATGCGCATCAACCCCGATGTGAAGAGTCTGTTTGATTTCCAGTATGAGGATTTCCAGTTAGAGAACTATGATCCATGGCCGCATATCAAGGCGGAGGTGTCGGTGTAGTTGACAGTTCTTCGCGTAGCGAAGCGGCAAAGCCGAGCGGATAGTTGACAGTTAAAGTTCAATGTTCAATGTTCAAAGTTCAAAGGATATGACGATAAGTTTGATTGCTGCGGTGGCAAAGAACAGGGCGATTGGTTACCAAAACAAGCTGTTGTACTGGCTACCCAACGATTTGAAACGTTTCAAATCGTTAACTACCGGTCACACCATTATCATGGGAAGGCGCACTTTTGAGAGTCTGCCCAAGGGCGCATTGCCCAACAGAAGAAATGTTGTATTGAGTAGAACCACGAAAGAGCTTCCTGGTTGTGAGTGTTATCCTTCCCTTAAAGAGGCGCTGCGCCATTGCGGACCTGAGGAGGATATATATATAATAGGTGGCGCCAGTGTATATAAACAGGCAATCAGCGTAGCCGACCGCCTGTGTCTTACTGAAGTCAACGATGTTCCTGCCGAAGCAGATGCCTTCTTTCCCCCTTATGATGACTGGGTAGAGGAATGGAAAGAAGAACATGGTACCGATGAGGAACACCGGTACGAATATGCTTTCGTGAATTACATCAGGAAGTAAACCTTACCCTTGCTTATTCATCCTCCTGGGGGAAGTCATCAACCGGCAACTGACGGTTGAAGGCTGAACCGAAGGAGATGATGGTCTCACTGCGAGACAGTCCTAAGGGCTGCAGCTTGTCGTGGATGATGTTCAGCAGGTGATGGTTGTTCATGGCGTAGATCTTGATGAACATATCATAGTCACCTGTAGTGTAATGACACTCCACCACCTCGGGAATCTCCAACAAGGCTTGTACAACACTATCGAACTTTTCCGGATCTTTCAGGTTCAAACCGATATAGGCGCAAGTTTCATAACCAATCTTTTCAGGGTCGATAATGAACTGCGATCCTTTCAGTACACCTGAACTGGTGAGTTTCTGAATACGCTGATGGATGGCAGCACCACTGACATTGCATTCGCGTGCTACCTCAAGAAATGGGACACGGGCATCCTTCGCAACCATACGAAGAATCTTCTTGTCCAGAGAATCTAATTGATGAGCCATTCTTTTTAAGTTGTTTGATTGCAAAGTTATGCTTTTTTTTTGATAATTGCAACAAATCAAACAAAAAATTGCACGATAAGTTATTATTTCGCGCTGGATGACCGTTTTTCGGCAGAATAGTTAATCTGATGTGCCTTTGCCTGTCTGAGGGCTTGCTTCACATCTGTAATGGTTCCCATATCGGTTTGCTGGTCGGCCTTGATGCTTACGGTCATGGCTTGTGCATCTTCTGACGACATCCTTCCCCGCTCAGATTCGATATAGGCAGGAATACTGTTCACGTCGGCGAACTTATCATTCAGCTGGATGCGAATCTGTCCGTCGTTACTTCCTACCGGCTTACCTATATATATATAGGTGACGGATGACTTCTTGGTGAGACGTGTCAGTTCGGTTCCTTGCGGCATCTGATACTGCACCTTTACCGGTGTGCTTCGCATATGAGTTACAATCATGAAGAAGAACAGCACGGTGAAGATCAGGTCGGGCATAGATGACATGTTCAAACCTGGTATCTCATGGTTGGAATGTCTGCGGAACATGTTCATTCCTCACCTCCTTTCGGATAGGTTTCAGCAATGCGCTGGGGGTAGAGGGCTCGGAGCGAGTCGCGTTGTTCCTCGGAACATTGGGCGAACGAACGTCCGAACAGCTTCTGCGCTCTTCGTTCCCGTAGCTGACGGTAGGCGGCAACGATCTCGTTCTGCATGTTGAAGTAGGTGTTGTAATTGGCTTCCCGAGCCACCTCTACAGAAACAACGTGTTGTTTGCGGTCATGACAATGCTCCACAAAATCCATCACCTGCTGCCGAACTTGCTGCAGGGTTACTACGCTATCGTTAATGCTTAACTGATTATCAGCCGAAATCGCCAGTCTGATCATGTTACTCTTGTCCATATCAATCACCTGTTCCTCCTTCTCATCGTCAAGAGGCGGCAACTGTCGCGACAATCCCTTGTCGATATCCATAGAGGTAGTGACCAGGAAGAAGATCAGCAGCATGAACGAGATGTCGGCTGTTGATGTGGTATTCAATACCGGCATGCTATGCTTTCTCCGACGGAACATGTTCCCTCCTTTCGCTTTCCACATGCGATTTACGGCTCAGTCCTGACATACCGTAGATGAAACAGCCTACGGCAACCACAATCAGGATGCCCGATGTATAGATGAACATATCAGAGATCTTGAGCCAGAACGAATCCGTATAGAGCTTCTCTCCTAACTGGATCGGCTTTGAAGAGCCCAAGAGAAACGTCAGCAGCAGACAGACAACCAACAGGGCAGTCACACCATACGCAATCTTCGTCACAGGAATATTGTTCACGATGTTCTGCGAACGGTCGCGTTTCTTCAATGACCGTACGGTCGACCATATCGTGATGACCGTTGTGACGAGGATCACCAGGTATATCACCACCAGTTCGATGTCTATCAGAATGTCGTTCATCAGCGTGTCAGCTTGTATTTCATGATGATGTCAAGCAGCGAGATGGCACTTTCTTCCATCTGACTGGTCAGGTGTTCGATCTTCGAAAGAATATAATTGTAGAAGATCTGCAGGATCAAGGCTACGATGATACCGAAGATGGTGGTGATCAACGCCACTTTCATACCTGATGCTACGATGGTAGGACTGATATCGCCCATCTCCTGAATCCTATCGAAAGCCAATACCATACCGATTACTGTTCCTAAGAATCCCAAAGAGGGAGCCATGGCAATGAACAGGGTAATCCATGAACAGCCTTTCTCCAGATTGGCGCTTTGTACAGAGCCGTAGCTCACAATGGAACGCTCCACATCTTCCATCGACTCATTGATGCGCATCAGTCCTTGATAGCAGATGGAAGCCACCGGTCCGCGGGTTTCACGACAGATGGTCTTTGCCTCTTCTATCTTCCCGTCCATGATTTTCTCTTCCAGATCAGTCATCAGCTTCTTGGCGTTGATCTCGCTCAGACTGAGGTAGATGATACGTTCGATACAGAAAGCCAGACCCAATACCAGTACCAAGGCCACCAACGACATGAAGGCCGCATTTCCGTCAAGGAACGTTTTCTTCAGTCGTTTGTGCACTCCTCCCTCTTCATCGTCCAGCATACTCTCATCAACAGCCTCAACAGGCAGACCGGCATTCAGAGAGTCGAGGGCGGTGGAGTCGGATACCGCTACCACAGAATCATTCAACTGCTTCCCGTCTTGAGCGGAAACCACCAAGGGAGTAAAAAGAAGAAGGAAGATCAAAACGAGATGTTTCATAAGCAAAACAATACAATTTGCGGAGAGAACAGGATTTCCTCGGCCTTTTGCCTCGGAGCTTTGAATCCTGTCTATACCTAGCGGAGAGAACAGGATTCGAACCTGCGAACCAGTTTTGCCGGTTACACGCTTTCCAGACGTGCGTATTTTGTCCTGCATCCCCTGTGTTTACGGGTGTTTCGAAATCGGGTTGTTATTTTTCACGAATATTTCACGAGTTTTTCGCTCGGTTTCCTGCTTTTTGTATGCATCGTCGAACCGCTTCCTGATCATGAGGTCGCGCTCGGCGAGCCTTGCCTCCCACTCCTCGACGGTGCCCTGGGAGAAGTCCGTCTTCCCCGATGCGAGCTCTGCGACCTGGTCGCTGCTCATCACGGGTATGTACTTCTCGTACTCGAGCATGCCGAGTATGTATCTCCGGACGTCCACCATGGATCCCTCGCCGAGGATCAGCCACCGTGCGTCCAGCTCCGGGAACGTCTCGAGCAGGCTGATGACCGGCTGTATGCCTATGCTGATGCCCTTCAGCATCTTGTTCAGGTACTGGGGCGACCATCCGAGCATGGCGGCGAAGTCCTTCTGGTTGCCGCCCGTCTTGTATTCTATGAATTGTGCCAAACGTCTGTTCATGGTCTCACCTCCATTATCAGTTCGTCCGTAATACTGTCCCTGAGCTGCGTTGCGAGCACGCTGACGCCGCTCCTGTATGCGAGGTCGCTGTAGAACTCACAGAGGTCGCTGTAGTCCTTTCCCTTCTCGCTGATAAACTTCACTACCAGGACGGAGTCCTTGATGGATAGGCTTATGTTCTCGTTCCTGTTCGTGCTATTCAGGAACCGGCTAACATCCTCGGCCTTGAGCTCCTCCATCTTCTGCCTCGCCATCTCCTCGGCCTGCTGGCGGAACTTCGGGTCGGGTTCCTTCTTGCCGCCACCGCACGATACCAGCAAGGCGGCTGATGCTATGAATAACAGTTTCTTCATATCCGTACTATTTCATTGTTACGCACGCGAGCACGCGATACATGGCGCGCACGTCGGTCTCGGTGACCTCGAAGTCCTTGTACCTCCCGCTCGGGTTGAGGGAGTGGCACAGGATCTTCCCTTCTTTCTCTGACGGCTGCACCTCCTTCACGATGACACCGTTCACAGTGTCCAGGACATACACGTTTCCCCAGGCGATGAACGCATCTGGATCCACCTTCTTGATGAGTATGCGGGATCCTGACGGGAAGTCGGGGTACATGCTGTCGCCGTAGACGGTGATGGCGAAGTCCACGTCCTCGATGGGGGACACGATCCTCTCGCAGTCAACCAACCTGGCACCTTCCGCCTGGAAACCGGCAAGCGATCCGCCCGCCGCGGACATGGGAAGCAGGTACGTGAAATATGGCCCGCTCCCTTCGCCTTCCTGCGAAAGACTTTCGTATTCCATGGGTACTCCCCATGACTGTATCAAGGCAAGGACAGCGGCGGAAGGCTTGGAGTGACCGCTCTCCCAGTTCTGTACTGTACGTATGTCAACCCCGCACCTCTCCGCCATCTTCTTCTGGCTGATGCCCAGTGACTTACGCACGTTCTTTATATTCAATTCCACTGGCATAATAGTTAGCGTTTTAGATTTTTTAACGCTTGTACTACGAAAATTTTTCGTAATTCCTTTCGTAATACGAAATTATTTCGTAATTTTGCAAACGAATTTATAAACGAATTTATAAAATAGTTTCAAAATCTCGGTGCAAAGTTACGAAGAAAATCGCAATAAACTGAATGGTTAAACATTAAAAATTCTAAAAATGGAAACTGATCTTAGAACACCTTCGGAGAAGGTCAGGGACGAGCGCAACGAGTCGGTCGTACGACGCTTCAGGACACTGTCGGACGAACAGCCGGACGCAGCCCCTCACAGGATCTTCACGGTCATCGCATCCGAGTTCGGCATGTCGGTGATGGGAATCAAAAACATTGTTTCACACGCTGGGCTCTACCAGCCAAAAAAATCTTGAAGTTATGAGACCTACAACAACAACAGCAATCTCAAAATGGTGGAAGGCGAAGAGCGAGCTCTTCTCCAAGTTAGGAGACGGTGACGAGTTCACCAACGGTCAGGTCGTCGTGGCACATGCGGTCATGATCGTGTTCATCGTACTGTGCATGCTTCTCTCATCGATGGAAGGAGGCGCGGTATGACAGTCATGAAGCCTGAGGTGTCCCCCTTGGGACGCTACGACACGAACAGGACCTGCACGCTCCTCGGCATCAGCAGGACAACTCTCGCGAGGTACCGCCGCTCAGGACTCATCGTCCCCCGGTACCATAAGGCCAACTCCCGCCCGTACTACCGGGGCGAGGACATCACGAAACTATGGATGATGACGTCATGACGAAGAAGGATCAAGAGCTCATAGAGCGTGCATGGCACACCCACTACCAGGACTGGATGGACATCTTCGAACTGAGGGAGCAGGCCGACACGGAAGAGGCGAGGACGAAGCTGAAGGGCATCGCATGCAGCAAGTACCACATGGACGAGTTCCATGAAGGCATGATTTAATATTCACCCTATTTATTTACAAATTTATCAAACAATGGAAAAGAATGAGATTATCCAGGTTGAGCAGGCCGAGATCATGCAGGCCATCAACCGAGCAGAGATCGACCAGCAGGTGGCCACCGCGAAGCAGTATCCGCGCCATCTGCCGGCAGTGTTGAACCAGATCCAGACCTACGCGACGATGGACGTCGATACGGCATCAGAGTGTTTCTACGTGCTCCACCGCAACGGTGCGAACGGATCCGCGCAGACCATCGAGGGACTGTCAGTCAGAATGGCGGAGATCATCGCAGGCGCATGGGGCAACCTCCGCGTCGCCACGCGCATCATCGGCAACGACGGCAAGACCATCACAGCACAGGCCGTATGCCACGACCTCGAGACGAACGTGGCCATCAGCACCGAGGTGAAGAGAAGCATCCTGACGAGCAAGGGCTACACCTTCTCCCAGGACATGCAGGTGGTGACCGGCAACGCGGCCGCAGCCATCGCGTTCCGCAACGCGGTACTGAAGGTCATCCCGAAGGCCGTCACCAAGAGGGTCATCGAGGAGGTGAAGAAGGTGGCCATGGGACAGGCGCTCGACCTCGAGCAGCAGCGCCAGGTGCTGATCCAGTACTTCGCCAAGCTGAACGTCAGCGAGCAGATGATCCTCGACCTGCTGCAGATCACCAAGCGCGAGGAAATCGACAAGGAGCGCGTGTTCACCCTCAAGGGCATCTACAACGCCATCAAGGAAGGCGACACCACCGTACAGGAGGCTTTCGTCAAGCCGGTCGAGGAGCGCAAGCTCGCTGAGCAGGCCAAGCAGGCAGCCGAGGAGAAGAAGGCCAAGGCCGCAGCTGCCATCAAGAAGCAGAAGGAGGAGAAGACGAAACCTGCCGACTAATATCCAACCGGGCGCGGCGGAGGTTCCTTCCTGCGCCCACATACATAAACCACAACAACAAAATTTACGATTATGAGCAACAATTTCACAATCATCAGACAGAAGAACCGCGAGGAATGGCTCAAGGACCGCCAGTGCGGTATCGGTTCCTCCGAAGTAGCAACCATCTTAGGACTCAACCCGTGGGAGACACCCATGCAGCTGTGGCGCCGCAAGAAGGGCATCGACCCACCCAAGGCGGAGAACTTCGCCATGAAGGCTGGACACTACCTGGAGGACGCCGTGAGCAGGTTCTACGCAGACGAGACCGGCAAGGAGATCATCAAGGCGAGCGCAGGCGACTGGCTCATTGTGAACAACGAGAAGGACTTCCTGCGCGTGTCACCCGACCGCACGTTCTGGATCCCCGGAAGGCCGAAGAGCTACAGCAACAAGGGCATCCTCGAGTGCAAGACCACGCAGATGGAGGTCGACGCGGACAACATCCCGCAGCACTGGTTCTGCCAGCTCCAGTACCAGCTGGGCGTGTCGGAGCTCGAGCAGGGAGCGCTCGCATGGCTCACCATGGGACGCACCTTCGGCTACCGCGACTTCACCTTCGACGAGGACTTCTACAAGTGGATGGTCGAGGAGGTCGAGAAGTTCTGGAAGGACAACATCATCGGAGGCGTTGAGCCCGATCCAGTGAGCGTGGAGGACGTGCTCCTGCGCAACCCGAGACACCAGCCCGGCAAGACCGTCGAGGCCGATGCGGACATCATCGACGCCTGCCGTCTGCTCAAGCAGATCAAGGAGGAGGTGAAGGACTACAACACCCAGGCGAAGGAGCTCGAGGAGAGGATCAAGATGTTCTTCGGCGACGCGGAGGCCATCACCACCTTCGACCAAGCTACTGCCAAGACTGTCACCCTCGCCACGTGGAAGGCAGCCAAGGACAGCACGAAGTTCGCCGAGAAGGAGTTCGCCGAGAAGGAGCCCGAGCTGTACCAGGACTACATGCGTACAGTCCCCGGAACGCGACGTTTCATCCTCAAATAGGACAACAGGCATGTACAAGATAAGCAACCGGAACTACAGTGAGGTGGTCGAGATGCTGAACGCATACATCTCCACGGAGCATGACGGGGCGGACCTCAGGACGAGGAACCGCTACCGCCGTGCCCGGCTGCTTGTGAAATCACTCATGAAGCGCAGGAAGATCTGACTATGGACGGATGGATTAAGATACACAGGAAGATCATCAACGACGAGATGTACTACGCCGAGCCGTTCACGCGCATGCAGGCGTTCCTCGACCTCGTCCTGATCGCGAACTACCAGCCCACGGTCATATACAAGAGGGGCATCAGGATCGACGTAGGACGGGGCCAGACGGTCCGCAGCGAACATGAGCTTGCCGAGCGATGGCGCTGGTCGAGGGGCAAAGTGAGGAGATTTTTATCAGTGCTCGAAACCGACCATAAGATAGTACAACAGAAATCTCGCGTATGTAGCTGTATATCAATAGTTAACTATGACAAGTATCAGTTAGACGGTACAACAGACAGTACAACAGATGGTACAACAGATGGTACAACTAATAAAAAGAAAGAAAAGAATATATTATATACTACATCAACGCGCGCACGCGAAGAGAAGGACAACATCGACGAGGAGGTGGTACAACTGAAATCGGGCAGGGAATGGGTGGAGAGCATCTGCATGAAACACCGCATAAACCCTGCGGAACTGGACTCCCTCTTCACTGTGTTCACGGACGAGTGCCGGTGTAACGGACTTCTGCAGCATAAGGACATCAACGACGCCAAGAGGCACTTCAACAACTGGCTTAGAATTTACAAACAACAACAGAGAAATGGAAACAACGGTACAACAAACAATCGACCAAGTAGTCCTGCCGAGAATATCGCAGCAGCCCAGGCAGACCAGATACGCAACGTCGCCGCAACGGTGGTCAGAGCGGCAAAGAGGTGACATCGCGAAGTTCACGGAGCACTTCGACACGGTGCAGAAGCTCTACAACGTGTTCAGCCCATCCAGGTGGGGCTACATGCTCCAGCACCTCGACGAGTGCATGAGGACACCCTGCATCACCCTCTCGCAGGTGGATGCGGTATATAAGACAGAGGGAGTGGCCAGAGAGCTCGTGAAGAACCAGCTCGTGGCAATCTACTCGATGTCCACGGCCAAGGAGCCGTACAACCAGGGAGCAGCCGTAATGGCCGCAGACGTGTTCATCGCCAAGTACGGGCACAGGTGCACGCTCTACGCGATGATGATCTACTTCGCCAACTACCTCACCGAGTACAAGTCCAGCTACGCGCAGTACGACGTGCAGGACATCCTCCAGATGTTCGGCAAGAAGTTCCTCCCCTGGTGGAGCACGAAGGCAGCGCGGTACCAGGAGAAGACGGAAGGCGACAACGGCAAGCTCGTGGGCAAGCCCGCGCTCATCTCATGGTTCGCACGCAGGATCCTCGAGGGCGAGACAACAGACGACCTGAGGAAGTCCGCGCTCTACGAGATGGGCATCGTCTCCGACAAGGACATCGACGAGGCGGTGAGGCAGTCAGAGGAAATGTTCTAATCAATCTAAACCCTATCGACATGGAAGACCTATTCGACAACGACCCCGCATTCAAGGGAAGGAAACGGGACAGCCTCGGCCGCTTCGCCACCGCAGAGAGGGCGATGTACGACAAGGCGGTCAGGGAGAACAGATGGCTCCGCCTGCAGGTGGAGAAGTACAGGCGCATGGCCGACGTGTCCAACGGCGCTTTCATAGCACAGATCAGGATCATCGACAGCCAGTCCAGGACCATCACCGGACTGAGGAAGCAGCTGGGCGACATCATGAACGGGAAGGAGGTGACGGCATGAACGACACATTCTACCGCAAGGCGATGGCGCTCATGTGGAAGGGCATGGCACTCTTCATGCGCTCATGGGCAGTGACAATGAACGTGCTGCTGTTGGACGTGGTGCTCGGAATAAGGAGGCACTGGTTCTTCGCAATAGTGCTGACGGCAGCCTTCGCTGCAATGTTCGTGGTGATGGCAGAATCTCGTGCCATGTACCACCACGGAGAGATGATAAACTACATGCTTACACAGCAGCTCGACTCGCTGAAACTCGTGAAAGGGTACTGACTATGGATGCAAGGAAATTCTTCGACCTCGTCGCTGAAATGAGGTCTGCGCAGAAGGAATACTTCGCGCTCCGCAAGCAGAAGGCGGACCAGGCAACGCTCAGGCAGGCCCTGCAGTACTCAATGGGTCTCGAGTCACAGGTCGACAGTGAGATAAACAGGGTATATGACATTCTAAGACAACGAAGCAATGAAAATAAAGAATCTTGAACGCGCAACGGAGATATACGACGAGCTCGGCAAGCTCGAGGCTGCGAGGTCCATCCTGTCCGGAGAGGTTGCCTTCGTCGTGGTAAGGAAGGAGAGCGACGGCAGCGCTGTGGTACTCCCAAGGAGCCTGCGACACAACATGCTGATGATGCTCAACGTACAGATCAACAAGCTGAGGGAGGAGGTTGACGGCCTATGATCAGCGACTTCATATACCTGCATGCCACCGACAGCGGTGCGAAGGTGACCGTGAGGGCCTGCGAGATCACCGCCGTCGAGGAGAATGCAACGGTTGTCAAGGAGACCGGAGGCAATGTGGTGGACGTGCGCCGGTTCCCCGGATGCGTGATCCACTTCGCCGGACTCACCTCGGCCGTCATAGAGACGCACGACGAGGTACTGGAGATGATCAGGAACGCAGAGCTGTGATTACTAACCCATAAAAGGATACGGATATGAGTTCATTCTGTACAGGGTGCAAGTGGTGGGTCTGCATACAGAGCCCGGACTGCACGGACTTCAAGTTCTGGTACTGCCAGAGGTTCCGTACGCATAAGCTGAGCAGGAGGAAGGTGGTATGCGGCGGAAGGAACAAGGAACAATAACAACAGTTACAATCATGAAGAAAACGGATATTAGAAGACTGGAGAAGGTCGTGGAGCTCTACGGCAAGATCGAGAAGATCCTCGACCAGGCATACGACAGCATCTACGACAACGATGCGGACAACAGCGAGTTCGTCATGCCGGGAATGTCAGCCCTGCACTTCGTCAGAGACGAGAGGCTGTCGGCGATGAGGAACCGCAAATGGATAGAGAACAAACTGAAAACGATAAAGGAGAACAACAATGATCATACCGAAGAGAGAGTTATGTGAGCCGCTGGGCGCATGGTGCCACAGGCTCGCGATAGCGAACGACGGGATAAAGGGCTCGGATCTTTACGAGCTGCTCAAAGCCGTCAGTAAGGAGAGTTATTTACAGGGAGGTGACGATGCGATCCTCTCAGAGGCACGTATAGAGGAAGAACTATGAAGCAGCAGCAGGAACTCAGGAACTGGCGCGAGCTGACGGCCGACGAGCTGGCCGAGATCGAGAGGCTCTACCCTGTGACCACCAACCGCGAGCTCTCGAGGCGGTTCCGCATCAGCGTGGACGCCCTACAGGACAGCCTGGCATACCCGAACGGGTGGCAGAAGGACCTCGGGGCCGTCAAGGTCGGGAACCGGGGCAGGTTCCACGTCACAGAGAAGCAGGAGCAGTACATCATCAGGCACTTCAGTAACACCAAGAACTCGGTGCTCCTGGAGAAGCTCGGCATCGGCGAGGCATCCCTCCACAGGATCGCCAGGAAGCACGGCCTGAAGAAGACGAAGCAGTTCATCCGAAAGATGCGCCAGGAGAACTGCATGAAGGCGCGCGAGGTCTGCATACGCTACGGTGTCTACGAGGACACGAGGGAGAGGATGCGCGAGAAGATGAACGACCTGATCAGGCGTGGCGAGCCAATCCCCGGCACCTTCGTCAAGGGACAGTCGAACAAGGACAGGTTCTCCACGAAGAGGTTCCGCGAGATCATGGAGAAGACCAGGACGAAGCGCATAGAGACAATCCGCAAGGAGAGGCTGCGCATGCGCTGGGGGCTCCCGCAGAAGACGAGGATGATCATCTTCCCCGAGGAATGCAGGAAGTCCAGGAAGGACAAGTCCGTCCACCGCCACCTGTTCCGCAAGTACAACTACATCGTGGGACGCGGCGAGGATGACATCTACTACGACGAGGAGACTGAGAGAAGGCCGCTGATGGAGGCGAACGCCCACAGGTACGGGCTTAGAGTACTACCGTTGAACTAAAAAAACAATATTGGTTATGGACAAACAAGCAAGAATGGAACTGTATCGTAAGATCGGACTTTTCGGTCTGAACGACTTGAACAAGATCGCACCCATCGGGGATCTTGGTTATTTGAACGCTATCGACTTCTACAAGGGCGATTTTCTGATGTCAGGGATGGTGAGCGCCATCATGAAGGCGTTCCGGGAGCAGAAGGAGAAGAACGGATGGACCGTTGAGTGCGGTGACACGAAATGGAGATGCACCGACCACTGGTCGTTCTGTCCTGAGCTGAACCTGAGATGGCAGGTGGATTCCGGTGATTGAAAACTTAATGAAGGAGAGTGATATGACAAAGACAGAATTATCCGAACACTATGCTAACCAAAAAGTGTTAGCGAATCCAAGGAATGCCTTTACTGGTTATTCATGGGATACACAAAAGAAACTGACTACGTTCGATGGCTATGACATTGAGCAAGCCTACGAAGATGGTTTTGACAAAGCTGTGGAGTTGGCGCGTGAGTGGCTGGAAGAAATCTTTGGTGCTTATCAAAACAAAGACAATGTGATTGAAATTTTCCGTAAAAAGATGGAGGAAGGTGTATGAAAACTTGGAAAGCAAGAATCAAAGAGAAGAATAACGACCATATATTGACTCCTGAGTATTCATGGTTTAATAGCGGGGAAAAGACCCGCCAGGAAATTATAGAATTTTGGGGGCTTGAAAATGATGATGTAGAGTGGTATGAACTTGAACTTGTGGAATCATAACTAAAAACAAAGTGATATGAAACAGTACAGCAGAGAAGAGATTGAGAGTGTGGTTGCGGAGGTTGTAGGCAAATTGACCTACGAACCGAATGATGATGTGCAGATGGATAAGCTGCTGAGGGATGATCTGGGATTAGATTCCCTTGATTGCGTGGAGATCGTCATGGAACTGGAGAAGGAGTTCGACATCAGCATCCCCGACAACGAGGTTGATGCAGCTGCCGGATGGACGGTGAGCGAGCTGTGCGACTATGTGGAAGAGAAACTGAAGCAGTGACGTCATGGAGAGATACCAACTATTCAGCAACGGCACTGAGTTCATGCTATGGCAGGCAAGGAACTGCGAGAAATGCGTGAAGGCCGTGTGGTTCAACGAGGAGAAGCGTTTCTTACCAAAGTACCGCTGTATGGTTCAGAAGCACATCGAGGAAGCTGCTGTCACTGACGGTATGGGAAGCAAGCGCGACTACGACGCCACGCACAGCTACTGGTGCCCGTACAAGTCTACCGAAAGGAAGCGATATCCCAAGAAGGTGAAGGAGGACAAGAACCAGGTGGAACTGTTTAATACGAAGTGATATGAAATGCAATAACTTTGATTGTCCAATTTGTCGCTGGGGCGAATGTGTAGGAGATAGAGAAGCAGCCGTCGAATTCGGCTGGTGTAACAGAACCGAAGAAGAGGATGATGATTATGACTGACAAAGACAAGGCGTACGTGGTCACGAGTGGAAGCTACTCGGACTACAGGATTGAATGCGTGTTCTCGACTCGTGAGAAGGCAGAGGAATACCTCCAATATCACGACGATGAATACAGGATTGAGGAATATGCTCTCGACGAGGAGTTTGAGAAGAAGGGTAGTATATGGGAGATCACGATTGACTTTTCAAACGACGATATTGACGTCAGGAAGGTTTTCCATCCTTTAGGCGAAGAGTATATCAAGAATTTGGATTGCATGCAACTTCGCAAAAAGCCTTACTACTACAAAGACAAGTCGTACAAGTTTAGGACTTGGGTGAGGACAACCACCAGGGATCGGGCTATAAGGATAGCCAGGGAGAGGCTGGTGGCAGCAAAGGCAAACGAGGTCATCTGGCTCCGGTTGCAGATACGCGACGAGGATGATGACTTCCCGATTTACAACTGTTATACAAACGAACTGGTAAAATGATAAAATATGACTGAGAAAGAACTGAACGACATGATGGCGGACGTAGGCGAGGTCCTTATGAGCCATCACGCAAGAGTGACTGATATCCTGGAACTCGGAGGCAGGTGCTTCATCAGCGCTTTCGGACAGCTGAAGAACGAAGGTTGTACGGATGAGGAACTGACTGCATACGCAACCTTCCAGACCAAGAAGCTGAAGGCGGCCATACAGGCCAGGATCGCCGAGGGCAAGCAGGAGTTGAACTGATAACATTCAAACAATAAAGCCTATGACACTTTTTATCATTATCACGGTTATCGCATTCATCGTACTCATCTGCAGCATAGCCGAGGACATCAGGCGGAAGATCCAGAGGGAGGACAGGAAATGACGATCAACGGGAAGAAGTTCCACGAGATGCCCTGCATGTGCGGCGTGTGTCCGTTCTTTCTCGTGGGAGGGAACGACACCATGGGGTACTGCACAGCCTTCGACAAGCACAAGTCCAGGTACTCAAATGTGCCCCGCCGCTGCAGGGATCTGTTCACGAGGGCCTTCGAGCTCGGGCGCGACGACCTGGTGATCGTAATGAAGTGACAACAGCAAAAAGACAGATACAATCATGAGAAGATACAAGATGGCCATGCAGGTGACCAAGAACCTGCAGGATCTGATGAACCTCGACTGCGCCGTTGCCGTGCGCAAGTGTTCATCCGAGACGACGCTACACGGCTGCATCAGGGAGACCGTCAAGAGATGGCTCGAGGTGGATCTCGACAACGGGATGGTCGCCAGGGCCGGGGACTGGATAGTGCAGGACGTATGCGACCACTGGTACGTCATGTGCCCTGCGGAGTACGAGACCCACATGAACGACGAGATATGAGCAGGAGGACTACCACGCCGAGACAGGGCGCCAAGGCAGCGCCCGTGAAGCACAGGTGTGCCGACTGCGCGAACATAACGGAGGTGTGGGAACCGCACAGGCTCCTCTCCGTCGAGGGGAAGCCGACGCTCGGCACCTGCCCCCACTGGAAGGAGTCGAGATGCGTGCTGCTCTCGATGAAGAGCTTCTGCCCGCACTTCGTACAGAAAGTTGCTGATTGTCCGTGAGGACGATTCTGCCTATTTGTTTTATTGATAGATCCCAGAGGGTGTCCGCGAGGACGGTACCTCATCGATTGTTTTTTCATGAGTTGCAACCGCCGGCCTGCGAAGGTAGGCGGCAGCGGGGAAGGGTTCTTTTCAAGTACATATAGCATTATCCTAAAATCGCAAAGCCCTTCCCCGCTTCTTTCTATAATCTTTCATATTCAATAATTCAGCGCCAGGCGTGGCGCATTTGATTTTGTACTACTTATTTTTTGTGAATCTGTGTATTTTATGAGTTTTGTTAAACAGGGGCCTCCATCCGCGAGGACGCACGGGCCCCGAACGGTGGCGGAATCAGGAACGTGCCAGCTATTATCTGAGTCCTCCTTCTTATCTCCCGGCACGGGCGGTTCGACTCCGCACGCCACCACCAAGGACAAACCAACCGAAGAAGACATGATCATACGACCGGACATACTCATAGGGATAGACCCCGACGTCGACCGCAACGGGGCAGCCCTCCTGGACATACGCACGAGGAAGCTCGAGATCTCCACGCTCGCGTTCCCCGACCTCATAGACTATATCCTCTACCAGCAGCGCGCAGCCGAGGTGCAGGGCAGGATCCTCAAGGTGGTCGTCGAGGCGGGATGGATGAACCAGGGCAACTGGCACCTCAGGAACTCCGACACCAAGGCAGTCGCAGTGGCCAAGGGAGTGCACCAGGGAAGGAACGAGCAGGTGAGCAGGCTCATCGGGGAGATGTGCGCACACCACCGGGTGCAGTACGAGTTCATCAGACCCCTGCGCAAGATCTGGAAGGGGGAGAACGGCAAGATCACCCACGAGGAGCTCGCATACTTCACCGGGATACACGGCAGGACCAACCAGGAAGGACGCGACGCCGCACTCATCGCATGGACGTACGCAGGGCTCCCCGTCAGGGTCAAGGTCGGGAGATAAACCTATAAGTTTACCTTAGCCGAGGAATGTTAAAAATTCTTTAGTACTCAATATTGTGAACATTTTGTGCTAAATTTGCCCCAAAGAATTGAAACAAAACACTTTCCGATGCAAACTGAACAGATAAAGCTCTCGAGAATCAGGTCGAACACCGGCAACCCGCGCACCATCACGAGCGACAGGTTCAACCGTTTGGTTGATAGCATCCTCGTGTTCCCGAAGATGCTCGAGCTGCGCCCGATCGTCCATGACGGGAAGTTCACCGTCCTCGGGGGCAACCAGCGCAGGCAGGCACTCGTCACGATCTCGAAGATGACCCCTGAGCAGCTGGCGCAGAGACTGTCAACCCTCGACGACTACAGACGGAAGACCGAGGGTGAGCGCAGGTGGCTGGTGGAGTGGTGGGGCAACTGGCTCGGCAATCCCTTCGCCTACGTTGTCAGCGCAGCCGATCTCTCCGGGGAGGAGCGCAGGCAGTTCGTGATCAAGGACAACGTGTCCTACGGATCATGGGACTACGACATGCTCGCCAACGCATGGGACAGCACGAAGCTGGGCGACTGGGGTGTGAACGTCTGGGACTCATCCAAGGCCGTACAGGGCGCACCGGGTGCCACCAACGAGCCCGGAGGGAAGACATCCGACAGACAGTCAGGTAGCGAGCGGAGGAAGGAAAATGAGAAGGAACAAGAACAGGCAACGGTCGGAGGTGACAGGGCTACCATGGACAGCCTGACGATCGCCTACCGTCCCGAGCAGCGAGACGAGCTGGAGAGGATGCTCGGCATCAGGATCCGCAAGTCCGCATACACTTTCAACGAGATAAGGAATAACCAACACAAGGACTGATTATGGCTGATAGTGTTTCTACCAACAGACGGCTGAACTCATGCCGTAGGAACAGGCTGGTACGCCTGGAGATCCTGAGCACCCTGTACAAGCGCGGCTACTCCTACCGTGAGATGCGCGCCGAGGTTATGGCGAGGCTCGGGCTGAAGACCTACGCCCTCAGCTCAGTGAAGAACGACATCGACACCATGCTGGCGGAATGGCGCGAGGCACGAATAGAAGACCTCGACCTCGCACTGCAGCTGGAGCTCGAACGCATCGACACGCTCATCAAGGAGGCGTGGGAGGCGTGGGAGAGATCCAAGGAGTCGTACAAGAAGGTCAAGGACTCCCAGGAGGGCGTGCCCCTGGGCCCCAAGGAGGGCGACGATGACGGTGACGACATCTCCACCGAGGTGAAGCAGGGCGTGTTCACCATCAAGGTGAAGCGCTCATCCGAGGACGTGGTGAGCTACGGCGACCCCCGATACCTCGAGGTGATCAACAAGCTCTGCATCGAGAGGCGCAAGCTGCTCGGACTGTATGCCCCTGACAAGCACGACATCACCGGGGAGGTGGGCTTCTACAACCTACTGATGGAAACGGGCAAGGAAGAATCATGACGACACGCAACGAGCAGGCACGGGCGAACGCCGGAAAACTCTTCGGCAGGTGGCGCGAGGACTGGAACACCTTCGCGGAGGACGTCCTGGGCGTGAACCTCGACGAGGAGCAGAGGAAGATCGTGTCCGCCGTGCAGCACAACAAGCTCGTGTCTGTCAGATCGGGTACGGCCAGGGGAAAGGACTTCGTGTCCGCCGTGATCGCCGTCTGCTTCCTGTACCTCACGCCCAGGTGGAACGAAAAGGGCGAGCTCGTGAAGAACACCAAGGTGGCACTCACCGCACCGACCGACCGACAGGTCAAGAACATCATGATGCCTGAGGTGAGCAGGCTCTTCAACCGCGCCAAGCGCAGGGGCTTCCTCCTTCCGGGAAGGCTCACCACATACGACATACGCACCGACTCCGACGAATGGTTCCTCACCGGCTTCAAGGCCGACGAGAACAACCACGAGGCGTGGTCGGGATTCCATGCCGTCAACACCATGTTCATCGTCACCGAGGCCACGGGTATCGGGGAGGACACGTTCGCGGCCATCGAGGGTAACCTGCAGGGCAACTCCCGGCTGCTCATCGTGTTCAACCCCAACATCACCACGGGGTACGCGGCCAAGAGCCAGAAGCAGACACGCTGGCAGAAGTTCTGCCTGTCCGACCTCAACGCACCGAACGTCAGGGAGAAGCGCATCATCATCCCCGGTCAGGTGGACTACGAATGGGTGCAGGACAAGGTGGAGAACTGGTGCGAGCAGATCAGCCCGGAGGATGCCACTCCTTCCGAGGACGACTTCGAGTGGGAGGGCAAATGGTACCGACCCAGCGACCTGTTCCGCAAGAAGGTGCTCGGACAGTTCCCGAAGGTCGACGAGGACACGCTGATACCTCCCTCATGGATCGAGGAGGCGCAGGCCAGGTGGAAGTACAACCACCAGAACGACCACAACGACGGCATCATGGGTATGGACGTCGCCGGTATGGGACGCGACTCATCCTGCCGCGTCTACCGCTACGGCAACTACGTGGAGAGGATCAAGAAGACCAACTCTGGAGGAAAGGCCGACCACATGGCCACGGCGGGACATGCAAGCAACTACCTGACCAAGCACTCGGGATGCTGCGTCTCCATAGACACCATCGGCGAGGGTGCCGGCGTGTACTCCCGCCTTCTCGAGATCAGCGCCGAGAACAACGGACGTCCGCGTCCCGACAGCATCATCAGCTGCAAGTACTCCGAGGCTGCAAGGTACGGGAACCGCGAGCTCACCGACATCACGGGTGAGTACCGCTTCGCCAACATGCGCGCCTACTGCTTCTGGGCCGTCAGGGACTGGCTCAACCCCGCCAACGGGAACGAGCCGATGCTGCCTCCCGGGGGAACGCTCCTGGAGGAGGCGGCGGAGATCCGCTGGAGCTTCCTGAGCAACGGAAAGATAATCATCGAGCCGAAGGAGGACATCAAGGACAGGCTGGGATACTCGCCCGACGAGTTCGACGCGCTGGCCAACACGTTCCATCCCGCGGCAGTCCGCTACGCATCCGAGTACAGGGACGACGGGATGGCGGACGATGACGAGGATATTTTATACTAACCAACAAATACACTGAACTATGCCAAAGACTTTGCAAGAGATCTTCGAGGCCGGCAGGGATGCCAACCAGATATTGGCCGACCTCAAGAAGAAGACGATCGTCGTACCCGGCTGGAGCAAGCTCGAGAAGGAGTACGACCCAAGGAAGCATCCCGTCATGACAGACCTCTCGTACAACTCCAAGGAGGGTACGAAGGGTAAGGACAAGAAGGTGACCCGCGTCATCCTCCCCTGGCAGAAGCTGGCCGTGAGGCGCATGGGCTCCCTCGCGTTCGGCATTCCCGTGAAGCGCGTCTACAAGCCTGCTGACGACAGCCAGAAGACGGCGGCCGCGGTCATCGAGTCCATCTACAAGCGCAACCACATCAACTCGGTCAACCTCGAGCGCTCGAAGTTCATGTACGCCTCCTGTGAGGTGGTGACCATCTGGTACACACAGGAGATCGAGGGCGGCACCGTCTATGCCGGCGAGGAGAGCAAGTACAAGCTGCGCTGCAAGAACTACTCCCCCATGAAGGGAGACGCGCTGTACCCGCTGTTCGACGAGTACGACGACATGATCGCCCTGAGCGTCGAGTACGTGCGCATGGAGGACGGAACCAGGGTGACGTACTTCGAGACGTACACCGCAGACCACCACTACCGCTGGCGCATGGAGGGATCCAAGGCAGTGCCCGACATGGACCCAGAGCCCATCAAGATCGGCAAGATCAACGGCGTGTACGGATTCAGGCCGCTTCCCGTGTGGGAGGAGCAGAGCGAGAACGTGTACGAGGCCGAGTGGACGTACAGCTACAACGGCAACTACGTGCGCAAGAACTCACGCCCGAACTGGGTCGTGTTCTGCGATCCGCAGGACAAGGTCAGGGTGGGGCAGGAGAAGGACGACCCTCGTCTGGGCAGGAACGTGCTGAAGTACCCCGCCAACGCCAAGGCCGAGTACAAGACGTGGGACCAGTCCATCGAGAGCATCAAGTTCCACACCTCGGAGCTCAAGGCCAACTTCTTCATGGGCCTGCAGCTGCCTGACATGTCCATGGAGAACATGAAGACCACCCCGATGTCCGGGGAGGCACGCAAGATGATGTTCATCGACGCACAGATGAAGGTCCTCGACGAGGCAGGCATCTGGATCGAGTACTTCGACCGCGAGATGAGCGTCGTGAAGGCGTTCGCGGAGAAGATGTTCCCGAAGCTCGCAGAGGCCATCCGCTCGCTGGAGGTGGAGAACATCATCACCCCGTTCACGATCCGCGAGGAGGGAGAGCGCATCACCAACTACACCAACGCAACCGGAGGAAAGCCCGTCATGTCGCAGCGCACGGCCGTGGCACGTCTCGGCATGGTCGACGACGTTGACGAGGAGATGAAGCAGATAGAGGACGAGGAGAAGCTCGACCTGTTCGACGAGCCTTCGGCATAACACCCTTCTGACCCATGCCAAAGGAGTTCTCATTCGGCGTATACGACAGGAAGCACCTGCGCAGCCTCTCCGCGAGGTTACGCAAGGTGCAGGCGCTGCTCGACGAGGCGGCGGGGAGAGGTGCGGCCATCGGCTCCCGTACCGGCTACAAGGACACCGACAGGGACTTCAGCTTCGATGACTTCCCTGCGGCCAAGAGGGAGATCGACGCGCTGATCAGGGAACTGTCCAGGAGCCTCACGGTCAACGTGCAGGCATCGAACGGCGAGTCGTGGGGCATCGCCAACAGGAAGAACGACGCCCTGGCCGACCACATGATAGCAGCCGGAGGTTCGAAGATCGCGAGGAAGGCCGTGAGGAAGTGGTACAACAAAAACGAGCGTGCGCTCAGTGCCTTCAACCGCAGGGTGGCAGCCGGCATGGACCTCAGTACCGACGTGTGGCGGCTCGACCTGTTCAAAAAGGAGCTGGAGCTGTCACTGGAGATGGGGCTCGGAAGGGGAAGGTCTGCGGCGGAACTCAGCCGTGACGTCAGGTCGTACCTCAGGTACCCCGACAAGCTCTTCAGGCGTGTGCGCGACGAGAAGGGTGTGCTCAGGCTCAGCCGTGCGGCACGTGACTTCCACCCGGGAAGGGGTGTGTACCGCAGCAGCTACAAGAACGCGCTGCGACTGACGGCAACCGAGACGAACATGGCCTACAGATCCGCCGACAGCATGCGCTGGAAGCAGATGGGCTTCGTACTCGGCATAGAGGTGCGCGTAAGCCCCACCAACCATCCCGTCACGGACATCTGCGACGAGCTGCAGGGGGACTACCCGAAGGACTTCGTGTTCACCGGCTGGCATCCGTTCTGCAAGTGCTTCGCCACACCCAAGCTCCCCGATCCCGATGCCTTCATCGAGTACCAGAACGCCATGCTCGGAGGCGAGGATGTCAGCGGCTGGCAGTTCGGTGGAGAGGTGGATGACGTTCCCGACAACTTCAAGGGATGGATGGAAGAGAACAGTGAGCGCATCGGCAGGGCCAAGAACGTTCCCTACTTCATCAAGGAGAACCCGACGTACACGGGAACGGTGGAAACGGCACAGATCCGTCCGACCATTACGTCCGGTACCTCGAAAAGGTCACCTCTGGAGATCGCGGCCGAGCGTCACGCAGCCAGGACACCGGCACAGGTGAGGGATATAAAGGCGAGATGGGAGAAGCGTACGGAAGCCCTTGAAGCCAGATCCGCGCTGGCCGACGTGATCCAGAGCGTGGCAGGGCAGCAGGTCGGCTCGCTGAAGGTGGAGCCACTGACTGAGAAGCTCAGTGTGGGGGAGATCATCAAGAAACTCGCAGGCGGTGACCTGACGAAGGGCTCATGCTCTTCCGTAGCCTTCGCCTACGCAGGCAACCGTGCAGGCTTCGACGTGAGCGACTTCAGGGGAGGTATGAGCCAGCACTTCTTCTCAAGGACCATGAACATCATGAGGATCGCCAGGGACGTGGGCGGTACTGTGGCGAAGCATACGAACGACTACACGAAGGCGAAGGAACTGCTCGCGACAGCCGTCGAGGGCAAGGAGTACTACTTCACCTGCGGATCCCACGCATCGATCATACGGAAGACGGAGAAGGGGTTCGAGTACCTCGAGATGCAGTCGTCTAAGGAGAACGGATGGAAGCCGCTTGACAAGAATGTCCTGAAGTGGCGTTTCAAGGCGCAGAAGTCCCATACCATCTACCGCAGGAAGATAGAGACGGAAGACTGCATCATCGACATCGACAGGCTGGGAGGCGACTACTTCGGGTTCAGAAAAATGCTCAGCTACCTCAATACGAAGGCAACTGAGCAGAGAAAGGGCAGTGCGGGCACGATAAAGTGACGTTACCTGCCGGCGAGGAGATCCCTCCATTCGGGGTTCTCCCTGTCAAAAACCTCCCGCTGTTCCGCCGTGAGCTTGTGCGGGTAGTCCTCAAACAGGTTGTACACCTTCTTCTTGTCGAACGAGAACAGGTGTACACCTTTCGTCTCGGGGTCGTCCACCCAGTAGATGGTGTCCCCGGGGTTGTTCTTGTAGAATGCGTATTTCTCCATTGTCATCTCTCCTTATGTTTCTTAGTGTACATCCTGTGCTTCGAGATCACGCAGTTCGCGGTCGTCTTGAAGCGGTCAGGCGTTATGTTCGCGGCGTACAGCGTACCGAGCCTGCAGCCTATCTCCTCTGGTGTGAACACATCGTAGATGGCGGCCATTGATCCGAAGAAGAAGTCGGTACGTCCCCCCTTCTCGATGACAGGGTGCATGAACCTCACCCTGATGACAGTCCTGGTAGTTAATTTCTCCATATTCTCTCTCTAATCGATTATCTCGTCCGAGGTGGACAACTACCCAGCCGCGTAGAAGAAACGCCGAGAGAGGGCGTTTTATTGCCCTCATCCCGTCACTTCGCGTACAGACTCACCTGCAGTCCCCTTCTCAGCTTGTGCCTGGAGCAGTCCGTGCCTGCAGCCAGAGCCTTGTCGATGAACTTGTTGATGAACTCCGCGCCGATGAGCGCGTCCAGACCTTCGACCCCCACCAGCTTGTTGATCCGCCGGTTGTCTGAGTCGTAACCGTATACCTTCAGGCGAAAGTTGCGGTTGATAAACCTTTTGGTGTACTTCAATTCCTTTTCCATTGTTGTTGCGGGTTTTGTTTTCGTCTGCGAATTTACGAAGATATTTTTAATATATCGCTATTTTGATGCAGTAAACCGTTAAAAATTAAGAATTTTTAATATAAAAATCCTCTCAACTAATTTGTTTATCAGTGGATATACGACTATATTTGCAGTCAACTAATTAGTTTATCGTCAATTACCTATGAGAAAGAAAATCTTAGAAGCACTGAATACCAAGTTTCCGGGAGTCAGTGACAGCAAGTTGAACAGGATTGTTGACAATCTTGTGAAGAAGGTGAAATCCGAGGATGAGATCGAAGCGGCCGTCGAGGAGATCACCGTGGAGTCGTTGCTCGACAGCTACGGCGACGCGCGTGCGAACCTGAGCCGCGACAGCATCATCAAGGACTACGAGAAGAAGCACAACCTGAAGGACGGGAAGCCCGTCGGCAAGGAAGGCAACGGTGGAGAGCAGGAAGACGAGACCAAGGACGGGAGCGTGCAGGTAGCCGGGGCCAAGGCCGGAGGGAAGACCGATGAGGAGGGGATGAGCCCCGAGATGAAGATGATCCTCGGCGAGCTGAAGGCGCTGAAGAAGCAGAACGACACACTGACTTCCGCCATCGCGACCATGCAGACCGAGAAGGTCACCTCCACACGGGAGCAGCAGTTCCGCGAGCTCATCAAGAACCTGCCCGAGGACTCTAAGAAGCGCTACATGAGGGACTACGCATTCATGAATTTCGACACGGACGACAAGTTCAACTCCTATCTCGAGGCCATCAGGCCCGACGTTGAGGAGGAGGAGACCGCAACCAAGCAGGCCGAGGCGCATGTCGGAGGCACCAAGGGGGGCGGGTCCGCGGCCGCTGCGAAAGGCAAGGTGGATCCCATCGTGCAGGAACGTATAGACGATAAGAAGGCCGAAACGACAAGCCCGGCCATCGTAGGCTTGTCAGCCAACTAAAAAACTAACGCAAATGGAAGTAGGTTTCAAATACCAGGAAGCCCAGAAGCCGGAGCCTGTCCGCATCGAGCAGGTCTTCGCTGAGAAGCCGGGTGGCGGTCTTGTAGCCAATCCTGACTACGACGTACCTCCTACCTCTGCTGTGGGCTACGACGCAGCCACAGGGCTGTACAAGCCCATCAAGGCTTACAAGCTGGTTGACTCCGTCGAGAGCGCAGACACCTCCATCAAGATCGCCAAGGGGTCCGGTATCGCCGTAGGTGACATCATCGGACACGGAGGCGTGGCAGTGGAGTGCACCGCACTTGACAGCACCAATGCAGCTTATGACGTCGTGACAGTCAGTCTCGGCGTTGACATCGACATCGACGACGACGACCCGTGGCTGTACCAGGCCAAGGCCGAGAGCCGCGATGCAGGCTACTACGACGCAGAGTCCACCGACGAGGGAGCCCTGAAGGTCGTGGCATCAGGTGCCACCACCGGACAGATCAACCTCGCAGACGTGACCCCGTACAAGGGCAGCCAGTCCCCACTTGCCGCCAACGACTACGTGATCAAGCTCGACGCGATCGTCGGTGAGCCGAAGTACAAGCCCGAGTACATCACCGGCAAGACCGACTGGGTGTACGCAGGCAAGGGCGACCAGAGCGTCAAGCTCATCAACGGCGCCAACGTGAGAAAAGAAACGGCTAACATCTCACCCGAGATCGAGGCCCTGTTACCAACCATTAAACGTGTATAAGCCATGGGAAATATGAATGCTCCGCTGTTTGACCTCGACAGACCAGGTCTGGAGGCAACCGTAAACAGCTACAAGCCCGGCAACGGCCTCGCTTGGCAGACGCTGTTCCCCCTGAAGTACACGCCCAAGTTCGACCTGAAGGGTATCGAGGGCGACGAGGGTATCCCCGTTTCCGCCGACCGTGTTGCCTTCAACACCAAGGCTCCCCTGAAGACCCGCAAGACAGTGGGCAGCTGGAGCGGCAAGCTCGGCAAGATCGCTGTCTCCCGCGACAAGGACGAGACCCAGATCAACGAGTACGAGGACCTGAAGGTGATTGCAGCAGCAAACACCGAGGACAAGGCCACGGCCCGCTACCTCGTCGACATGGTCTACGACGACGTGGACTTCTGCAACAAGGCCATGGACTACCGCGTTGAGCTCGACGCACTGCGTATCGGTTCCTCCGGTAAGCAGATCCTGAGCAAGAAGCTCGACGGCGACATGGCAACCGAGGACACCATCAACTTCAACGTTCCTTCCGAGAACTTCATCGGCTACCAGGCTGCTGCCTGGAGCGACGCTGCGAACGCCGACGGCCTCGCCGACATCGCACGCGGTCAGGAGATCATCGCAGCCAAGGGCCTCCGCAAGCCCATGTTCGCGATCATGGAGAAATCCAAGTTCCGCGAGCTGCGCGCACAGAAGGCAACCGCACGCCGCCTGTATCCGCAGGTGAGCGACCTCTCAGTGATCACCACAGAGATGGTGACCCTCGAGCGCATCAACGACTACATGCGCCAGGAAGGCTATCCGCAGATCCTGTTCATCGACTCTTACGTAACTGTGGAGCAGAAGGACGGAACCCAGGAGACCCTCAAGCCCTGGAACGCAAAGGCAGTCGTTCTCTCTCCGACAGTTCAGCTCGGCTGGACATACTGGAAGCGCGTGCCGCAGGCTAAGAACACCGAGGCCCTGCAGGCCTACGGACCGTTCTACAAGCTCACGGTGTACTCAGACGTGAACCCGCAGGTGGAGACCACTCTCGCAGAGGCCTACGTGCAGCCGGGTCTGATCAACCGTGCATCTCTCGTGTTCATCAACACTACCAAGTCATCTTGGAGTAACGGAAGCTAAGGAACCATGACGATATTCGAATCGCTGAAGAGCCTGTCCGGGTATCCCATCCCCGCATCGTCCATCCGTGACATCATCGAGGATGCCGGACTGTCGGCCGATACCGCTACGGATGCAGCCGTGCGCTCGAGTGCGCCGTTCAAGCGCGCCAAGGCACGTGTGTACCTTCTGCTCGCAGAGGCCCCTGACGTATCGCAGGGTGGCATCTCATACTCCTTCAGCGACGAAGATAAAAAGCACTTCCGCACGCAGGCGCTCTCACTGCTGGAGGATGTCGGCGACGACACCTCCATGGTGGGGGACAACTACGGGTGGCAGGGGGAGGACCTATGATCATCGAGAACGGATACATAACGGTCGAGACCAAGACCGGTGGCGGAATGGTCAACGGCAAGCCGCAGGCCGTTACCGTGACGGTCAGCGATCCCATCCCCTGCAACTGGAAGGCCAACAAGTGGGACAAGAGAGGCAAGACCATCGACGGCGTGTTCACCCAGGCTCAGTTCGAGATCCTCGTGGAGCTGCAGGAGTTCACTGCCGAGACGGTCACCCTCTACGACACCACGGTGGCCACCCGCCTGCTCGGTAAGTTCAGCGTTCAGTCCATAGAGCCGCTCGCGGCCACCGGTGCCACCAAGATCACCGTTTAGCCATGCCTGTAAAGAGGACCACGACAGACGCGCAGATCTCCCGCTACATCGAGGAGAGGACGGCGGCGGTACGTCAGGCCTGCATCAACAACCTCATCTACGTGGGGGAGCAGGCAGTGAGGGAAGCACGCCAGCGCGGACGCTACAAGGACCGCACAGGCAACCTCAGGAGCTCGATAGGCTACTGTGTGGCTGACAACGGGAAGATCGTAAGGGAAAGCTCCTTCGACGTCGTGAGCGGCGGAGGGGAAGGCTCCAGGGACGGGGCAGCGTTCCTCCACAGGCTGGTGTCGGGACACTCCTCAGGGATAGCCCTGATCATCGTAGCTGGAATGGAGTACGCCGCATACGTCGAGGCGAAGAACCTGAACGTGCTCGACAGTGCTGAGCAACTGGCTGAACGGCTGCTGCCGAAGCTGTTTGAAAAACTGAAGATATGAGCAAGACAAACGAGGACATCGAACAGTTCATCTACGACGCGCTCGCGCCACTGCTGGCAAAGGGCGTGAAGAGGGAGACGGACGTCATCTCAGGCGACCTGTACCCCGAGGACTGCAGACCGCTCGACTCCCAGCTCGAGGATGCGGTGATCGCCGTCGGCGACGGTGACCCATCGCAGATCCAGAAGGGGAGGGCGCGCATCAACATCTACGTCCCGGACATCGACTGCGGCTTCGGTCGCAAGGTCAAGGACAAGGAGAGGTGCACGGCCATCGCGGCGCTCGACACGCAGATCCTCGCCCTGCTCAAGGCCTACAGCAACCAGTACCGCTGGAGGTTCTTCAGGACCACGGCCACGATAGCAGACCCGGACATCGAGCAGCACTTCGTCAACATCAACCTCGCTTTCAACTTCAACAATGAATAACAATTAAACTGGACTTAAACTATGCCAACTAAAGTAATCGGATGGGGTAAGTGCTCAGCAATCCACACCCCGAGTGGCACCAACGCCACAGCAGTGACCTACGCAGACATCGTGGACGGCTCCACATCGCTCAGCGTAGAGGAAGGCCAGGAGCAGGAAGCCCTGATCGAGGGCGGTTCTGCAGAGGCCCGCAAGAAGCAGCCCGACAAGTACATCATCGAGTTCGACCGCCGCATCGGTGCAGCCGCAGAGGCAACTCCCGGCTTCACGGAGGACGCAGGTCAGATCCAGATCGAGCCGGAGCTTGCCGGTGCAATCGGCGTGACCCTGACGGGCGTGTCCCGCTACGTCACCGTAAAGTTCGACTCCACGGACGGTCTGGTAGCCCACTACCAGTTCAAGACCAAGGGAGCTACGACAGCCGGTGCACTGACGGACATCACGTTCGCTGCCAAGTCTTCATAGGAGGGTAACCAACGCTTGGATTATAATTTGTCATAACCACCCCACGTCCCCCGGGGTCCAACAGGGGGACAACACAGCGGGATAGCGCAGAGGTAGCGCGTCGGGTTCATAACCCGGAGGCCGTGGGTTCGATCCCCTCTCCCGCAACTATGGATGAGAAGAGCAGAAAGGGTATAGAGTACGAGCTTGCGGACGTCATCACGGCACAGCCACATGAGTTCACCGTCGGACGCAAGCACTACCGCCTATACCCTGTCACTCTCGCCAAGATGTACCTGCTGAAGGAGTACATGGCAGCCCTCGGGATCGACATGGAGGGCATCAGCGTGAACCCGTACCTCGAGACCCTTCGCGTTGTTAATGGAAAACGGAGGATATGCTGCAGCATCCTGGCAATCCATACCACACCCAACACATACAAGGACCTGTTCTGCAGGCAGAGCATCGCAGAGCGCCGCAACGCCTTCGAGAAGGTGCGTGTGGAGGATCTCGCATCCCTCCTGATGACCGTTCTCACCTCCGACACCACGGCACGCCTCATGGAAGGCCTCGGTATCGAGGAGGAGCACAGGCGCATGCGCAGGGCCTCCGAGGCGAAGAAGGAGTCGCAGGGAAGCCTCACGTTCGGCGGGAAGACCGTATTCGGGTCGTTCATAGCCCCGCTGAAGGAGATGGGCTACACGGACGACGAGATCATCTACGAGCGCCCGTACACGTTCCTGCGCCTCCTGCTCGCCGACAAGATCACCACGCTGTACCTCTCCGAGGACGAGCTTCAGAACCTCGGCACGGCCGACGGAGGCAAGCTCATCGACGGCAACAGCAGGGAATCGGTGGAGGAGCTGAGGAAGTTCGCCAAGCAGCACGGCATCGACATTAAAGACACTTGACAATGGCTGAAGAAGAAGGAAGAATATCATGGAGCGCGGAGCTGTCCGACAAGGGTTTCCAGGAAGGGGCCAGGAGGATGCAGCAGGAGATAAACCGCATCACCCAGGAGGTGGACAAGAGCGGCGTGGCCGTCGACAGGTTCACCGACGAGATGGATGACATGGCCGACTCCACGAGGAAGGTGAAGAGGGAGGCAGACGACCTCTCTTCATCGTTCGGGAGCCTGACGAAGTACGCTGCAGGGTTCTTCTCCCTCGCGGCGGCGAAGTCTTTCGCACAGAAGGTCTTCGACGTCCGCTCGGAGATCCAGAGCCTGCAGACCTCGTTCGAGACGCTCGTGGGCAACAAGCCGCAGGCAGAGGAGCTGTTCAACAGCATCCGTGAATTCGCCGTCAAGACGCCCATGCAGATGAAGGACCTGGCGAGTTCCGCCCAGACGATGATGTCCTTCAACATTCCAGTGGAGCAGATCATGGAGAACCTGAAGGCTCTCGGTGACGTATCCATGGGTGACGAGCAGAAGTTCCAGTCACTATCGCTTGCCTTCTCCCAGATGAGTGCCACGGGCAAACTCATGGGGCAGGACTTGCTGCAGATGATCAACGCGGGTTTCAACCCCCTGGCCACGATATCGGAAAAGACCGGCAAGAGTATCGGCCAGCTGAAGGAGGAGATGGAGAAGGGAGCCATCAGCGCCGACATGGTGCGGCAGGCGTTCATCGACGCCACCTCCGAGGGCGGCAAGTTCTACGGTATGCTGGAGGCTCAGTCCAAGACGCTGCGCGGTGCCTATTCAAACCTCCAGGGAGCCATCGACGATATGTTCAACTCCATCGGTGAGCAGAGCGAGGGAATCATGGCAGGGGCGATCGATGCGGCTACCTTCCTTGTACAGAACTACGAGAAGGTAGGTAAGGCCATCCTGTTCGTCGTAGCAACATACGGTGAGTACAAGGCAGCAGTCATGGTCAACATCGCACTGGAGAAGGCACAGGCGTTCAACCGTCTCGCCAGCACCAAGGGGCTCACGGCCATGCAGCTCGCCACCAGCATACTCACCGAGAAGACGAAGGCGCTCAACGCGGTACTGATGAAGAACCCGTACGTACTCGTCGCCACGGCCGTCATGTCAGCCGTCAGCGCGTACATGATATTCGCCAGACGTGCAGACACCGCGGCCAACAAGGCCAAGCTGCTGCAGGAGGAGCTGAAGAACCAGGACTACGAGCTCGGTGAGAACCGTGCATCCCTGCAGCGCCTGCAGACGGAGTGGAAGAACCTCACCTCCGACAAGGAGAAGAAGCAGTGGATCGTCGACAACAAGGACGAGTTCCACAACCTCGGCATAGAGATCGGCACCGTACAGGAGGCCGAGAACGCCTTCGTGAACAACTCGTCGGCGATCATCCAGGCGATGGAGCTCAGGGCGAAGGCGGCGGCATACGCGGCCATGGCCACACGCAGCTACCAGGCAGCGCTCGAGAACCGCGAGGCAGCCAAGGCAGGCGACAACGGCATGAGCATCAAGGATGCGGGAAAGGGTGTCCTACGTAACGGTATCTACGGCCTTCCGGGACTCTTCCGCAGCGTCAGGACATCATGGCGCAACGCACAGGCCGACACCGAGGAGGAGAACGCCAAGGAATACCTGGCAGAGCAGAAGAAGCTCAACGAGCAGGCCGACAAGCTGATGAAGGATGCGAAGATCAAGCAGAAGCAGGCCGAGTCCGCATCCTCCAAGACCAAGAGCAAGAACAAGAAGACCGGATCCGGTACCGACCATACCGAGGAACAGGAGGCTCAGCGCCGCCAGCAGCTGTTCGAGCTCCGCATGAGGGAGATGGAGAACCAGGCGAAGGAGGAGGCCGAGCTGGAGTCGGCATGTGCAGACCTCGTCATCGCCAGCGAGAGGAACGCGGCCACCCGTGAGCGCCTGCAGCGCGAGAAGGACCACAAGGACCGTCTCGACGAGATAAAGCGCCAGGCCGACGAGTGGAAGAAGCAGAACTACGAGGCAGCGAAGGACCAGTGGGAGGCCACCAACAAGGACAAGACCAAGGTGTTCTCCGACACCGACGCGGGAAAGGGAGGATGGCAGGCACAGAGCCTTACCGACACCCAGAAGGCCGTCTTCGAGGCACTCGTCGCCAAGGAGAACCAGGACTGGGAGAACCTCCAGCGCGAGACCGTCAGCAACCTCATTGCAGCCCACCAGTCATACACCGACCAGAAGATAGCCATCGACCGCGAGTACAGCGATCAGGTGAGAAGTATCAACGAGGCCATCGTGGAAGCCGAGAAGCGCGGTGACACGGAGAGCGTGGAGGCACTGAGGCGCTCGCTTGCGGAGGCAGCCTCCGAGCGCGCCAAGGCGCAGGCCGACCTCTCGCTCAACCAGCTGAAGGAGACACCCGAGTACGTGCGTGCCTTCGAGGATCTCGCCAACACCTCCACCGAGACGATAGAGATACTCATCCAGAACTTCGAGAACGCCAAGGAGGCCGCCGCGGGCAGCATGGATCCTAAGGACCTGAAGGAGTTCACCGACGCGCTGCAGCAGATGTACGACGAGCTCGACTCCCGCGATCCGTGGAAGGCCATGAAGAGCAGCCTGGAGGAGGTGAAGACCGCCCACAGGGACGTGATCAAGGCCGAGCGCGACCTCAAGGTCATCCAGAGCGGAGGCATCGTCACCGTCAGGAACTACGACCGCGAGCTTGATAAGTTTGTCGATACCGTAGTCACTGAGGAAGAGGCAATGAAAAAGGTGGCCAAGGCAAAAGACAAGGAAGCCAAGGCCAACACGAAATATAAGAAGGCATCCAAGGAGGCAAGGGCCGTCATCGACGACCTCGCGTCATCCATACAGAACGTTGGCGGTGCGATAGGCGGCATGGCCGGTGAGATCATTTCTCTCATAGGTGACGTGACATCGGTAGTCAACGGTGCCCTCCACGCCATGGAGAACACCTCACAGGGTGCATCGGCGGCAATACAGGCTGCTGAGAAGGCCAGCGCAATCCTCGCAATCATCAGCGCCGCCATACAGGTAATACAGAAGATCAGCGGACTGGTGAAGAACCTTTTCGGAGCCAACGATGCCAAGGACTACGAGAAGGCAAAGCAGCGCTACGAGAACCTCGTCAGCATATGGGACGAGATGATCGAGAAGAAGCGCGAATACCTGAATGAGAGCTGGGGCAAGGAGGTTATGGGCGCCGAGGAAGAGGCACGGGCACTTCTGAAAATCGAGGAGGAGCAGATAAGGCTTCTTGCACAGCAGCGTTTGAAGGTGACCAACGGCTCACACAGCATGTGGTACCGCATGTGGAAGGGTTCGTACAAGTTCGACGGGCAGAACTGGCAGGACGTGGCTCAGGAGATCTCCAGCGCACTCGGCGTGGCGTTCAACTCAATGGAGGACATGACGTACATGACGAGCGAACAGCTGCAGTGGATCAAGGAGCACTACGTCGGCCTGTGGTCGGTCATGGATGGTGATTTCCGCGACCACCTGGAGAAGATTATCAAGTTCGCTGATACTGAGGCGGACATCATTGACGAGGCAATGGAGCGGATGACCGGCACGAGGGCTGAGGATGTGTTCAGCGACTTCATGGATCAGCTGTACGAGCTGGCGGACGGTTCCGAGGACGTCATGCAGGAAATTGCCGACAACTGGCAGCAGATGGTAAACCGCATGACCATCAACAACCTCATCGGCAACAAGATGAAGGCTGACCTCGAGGAATGGTACCAGCAGCTGGCAGACCTGAACACAAGGCGCGCATCAGGAGGCATGACCAACGAGGAGTACAAGGCCGAGCTCGACCGCCTGTCCGCGCTGTATGACAGCTACGTGCAGAATGGGAAGGAACAGATCGAGCAGTTCCGCGACATGGGTATCATCAAGTCCATCGTCAAGGAAGAGGAGGAGGCAGCAGAGGAGGTGAAGGGGTATCTCGACTCCGTGCGCAGCTCGTTCCAGCAGCTGGTAAGTGACTCGGAGATAGATATAGACAAGTGGACGAAAGACCTTCGCAACACCATCCTGAGGAACCTCATGGAGAGCAAGCTGCTTGACGAGGAGTTCGACAAGTGGGCTACGGAATGGTCTGAACGCTACTACAACATACTCAACGCATACGACGGAGGCAATATACAGAAGTCCGTATTCGACGGCCTCATGGATGATCTCATGGCTGAGTTCAACCAGCGTACAGGGGAGATCGCCGACAGGTCAAAGCAGATGTGGGAGGCGTTCGGGTTCAGTGAGGAAACCGAGGAGGAAGTCGTGGAGGAGGCCAAGAGTGCATTCGACAACCTTCACTCATCATTCCTTTCTACCCTTACCGACATCAAGGGCGACGCCGAGAAGTGGTCGAAGGACATCACCAAGACCATGGTCGAGCAGATGGTGGAGAAGAACATCCTCAACGACGCCTTCGACGGCAAAATGGACGATTGGCGCGAGAGGTTCGAAAATGCCCTGACTGCAGGCGACACTGCAGGACTGAAGGCACTCAGGCAGGAACTCTACGACCTCAGGGCCACGCTCGCCGAGCAGGCACAGTCATACATGGAAGCCCTCGGGTACATGGAGGAGGTGGCTGATGAGATAGCAGAGACGGTCGAGACACCGCTTGACGACCTCCGCTCCATGTTCCGCTCCAACCTTCTGGACATGAAGGCCGACGCCGAGGATCTCGGTGAGGACATAGGCCGTGCGCTCTCCAGCGCGTTCATCGACCAGTTCGTACTCGGGGACACCTTCGACAGGCAGGTCGAGGATTGGAAGAAGCAGTACGAGGCCATCATGGGCGGAGGCATGACACCTGAGCAGAGGGCGGCTCAGCTCTCACAGCTGAAGAAGACCATCGCGGACGCACGCGAGGGATACGCCGAGCAGGCACGACTCATTCACGACCTCGTCGGAACGGCGGAGTACGGTGACCAGCAGGCTTCGGTGAACATGGCCGACAAGGCGACCTACGACCAGTTCGAGATGTTCCTCGGAATGCAGACCGCCATGATGATCGGACAGGAGCAGGGCAACGCGGTGAGGGTGCAGATCCTCAACACCCTGCAGGCCATGGGCGGCATAACGTCACCTAACAGCGGGCTCGCGGAGCAGCTGAGGAACATGATGATGCTATCCAACGAGTACCTGCTCGACATCAAGAGAAGCAACAGGGAGATCCAGTCGGAGTTCGGCTCCGTTCTCAATTCAATCAACAATAAGCTCAGCAGACTATGACAGGAGACCTTTATATCAAGGGCACCGGCACGAACAACCAGTTCGTGGACGCATACACCACGTTCGGCATGTCGCTGGAGGACACAGGCATCAGCCGCATCCTCTGCCCGGCACCGAACAAGCAGCCCGTCACGAACAAGAACGTGAACGTGCATGGCGCCACCATAGTGGCAGGCACCGGATGCAAGGAGGAGCGGACGATAGGCGTTCCGTTCCACATCGCTGCAGCCAGCAAGACAGCGTTCAACAACTACTACGACGCCCTGTGCGACCTCCTCGACGGGGGCTGGATGGACGTCAAGCTCGCGAGGAAGCCGAACACGGTGTTCCATTTCCAGTACATCGACTGCCAGCAGTACACGGAGTACAACGGCGAGATGGCCATATTCAACCTACAACTTTACGAACCTAATCCAAGTGTAAGGACATGAGCGCAGTATCAGGATTTGTTCAGAGCCTGACGTCAGTATATGACTCGGCGGTGCTTGACGACAACCTCGAGCACACAGGCGGTATAACGTTGTCGTGGAAGTCGGATGCGGGCACGTCGCTGCCCGTAGGAACGTCGGTGTACCTCGGGGGAGTGAAGTACTCGCTCCTCGACCCGTACGCACCGGAGAAGAACGATGCGGTGTCATGGAGGTACAGCCCCAAGTTCCTGCACCCGGTAGCACGCCTTGACAGGGTGCCGTTCTACATCAACGTGGAAAGCGATGACGATGAGGTGGAGCAGGTGGAGACCATCAACTTCACCGGTACGGCCAAGACCATTGCCACCAAGCTCGCAGACCATTTCGCCGTGTACGGTGCAACGGACAGTGAGTTCGCAGGTGTCTTCGGCAGCTGGACTGCAGACGTGACGCAGAACGAGAACACGGTCATCACCGTGAACATCGACGGCTGCTCCATCAAGGCCGCAGCATCGAAGATCGCCGACGCACTCGGATGCAACGTGTTCTTCGACTGGCAGGCCAGGAAGATACGCTTCATCGCAGGCACGACCATCGAGGGGGCGACATACAACTGCTTCCATGTACTCGGCGGTACGACCAACATGGCCAAGAAGTCCATCAGCGGCATCATGGTACCGGTCACGAAGCGCCTCACACTTCCTGACACATACCCCGGCTCCATCATCGACCACAGCCAGGCTGGAGGCATCAAGCTTACCACCAACATCATCCTGGACGACATCTACCCGAAGATGGAGCTGCTGATAGACTCCGTGAGGGAGAGGGTGTGCTACGTCACCAACGAGGTAGGCGAGAAGCAGAAGGACGCGGGCGGACAGTACAGGTTCTACTCCAAGTACTACATAACGCTGAAGTACACAGACAACACGCCGTTCAGCATGAGCGACGTCGTGCAGATAGCCGACAAGCCGCTCTCCATCCTCTTCCAGCCTGACCTGGAGCACTTCGAGAACTCATCAGTATTGGCAGGGCACCAGTTCGAGGTGGTGCACTACGGCTCCAACGCGACCGAGTGGAACACGGACGACGTGCTGCCGGAGGATACTCCGTGGCAGGCGCGTGCCGGTGAGTTCCGCATCGTGTTCAAGGCGGAGGGCTCGCAGATCCTCCCGTCAACCTCCAGTGAGGGGCTGAGTCCCGCGGAAGACGACAAGGTGACGCTCGTCAACGTGTCACTCTCCGACCACTACAAGGAGATAGCACAGGGCAAGCTGCTGTCCGCAGCCAACGGCATCATCGCCATGATGGAGGCCGACGGCGGCAGCTATAAGGACACCGTGCTCGAAGGCGGCAGCCTCGTTGCAGGACAGTCGTACACGACAAGCGACAGTCACAGCGGTATCATCACCGACATCAACCTTAACCTCGACACGGGCGTAGCAGAGGTGACTGTCGGATCATGGCGCAGCCGCAAGACGCTCACGGGCGGCATGGTGGACAAGATAGACTCCATCAACATCACCGGAGGAGGTGGCACGATTGGCGAGAAGGGTATGTCGAAGTCACAGTTCGACGCACTGAACATGACGGGTGCCAAGTACCCAACGAAGGAGAAGATCGACCTCCTCGGCGTTGACATCGACGCCATACGCCAGCAGGAGGACAAGCAGTTCAACATCTGGTTCGGCTCCGGTACCCCTACGGCAAGCAACTACCCTGCTGAGGACTGGACCACGGACGAGCAGAAGGCGCTCCACGAGCAGGACCTCTACTACGACACCACCCGCACACCCGCATCAACCGGAGGAAGGGCATGGCGCTACCTGAAGAACGGCAACACCTACGGATGGCAGCCCGTCACCGACCTCGACACGATGGCCTCGCTGGAGAAGATCGCGGACGTGGCATCTGACGGTGTGATATGTGCTGGAGCGGAGAAGCAGCGCGTGCTCATCGACTGGCACAACTGCATGCGCGAGTACAAGGAATACTCGGCGCTCACAGACCTGCAGAGTCTCGAGGAGTATGCGGACTACATAGATGCCTACCAGGCACTGTGGCAGCTGCTCAACGGAGGCTCCGCACCCAACGCGGGCAACAACCAGACCTACGAGACCGTTCCCGCATGGGTGGCGGGAGGTGCACTGTATACCGACACATACCTCGAGGACGACTACAGCGGAACCATCCCAACGGGAATGACTATCGAGCAGCTGTACCGGCAGGTATGGAACGACTACTACCAGGCACTGACAGCGCTTCTCGCGGTATCGGACGCCCAGGGAATAGAGGCGCTGTCGACTGCGAAGTCGAAGATGGCCGTTTTCGTGAGCTATGAACTGCCTACACCACCGTACAGGCGCGGTGACCTGTGGTGGAAGCTCCATACCAACGTGCCGGGGAACAACAACGGCGACCTGTATATATGCACGAACGCGAGGGCTACAGGCGGCACACCCGACATGAGCGACTGGATGCCTGCAGGCGACTACCTCGCCAGCTCCGCCAGCCTCATGGGTAAGCTCGCTGAGCTGCTCGAGACGAACATCAGCCGCAAGTACACGAACAACAAACACAAGGTTGTAGTGTCGTGGGGCGGTACGGCTCCTGAGAGCCCTTCCACCGGTGATGTGTGGTACGACAGCGTGAACATGGCCATCAACGAGTACAGCGGCTCTGCATGGGCTTCCGTAGACCCGTATGAGGTGGATGTGCCCAACGCAACGAACATCTTCAAGGCGCTCATGAGGATAGACCAGCAGGCAGACCGCTCAGTCAACTTCTGGGACGATCCGTCCAACGCCGGGAACAGTGCTGAGACCTTCGACGTGTCCATCCGCCGTTCAATGTACGTGGACAACCTCACTGGAAGGACCATCAACGGTGAGCTCGGAATATGGCTCTACGGCTACGGCACAGACGGCTGGACGCATGAGAAGGACAACGTCAGCGGTATCCTCACCAACTACGGAGACCAGATCATCGCTGCGGTGTTCGGCGACAGCATCGACCCCACAGACCCGCAGGGAGAGATGGGAATAGCAAGCTGGGCGGCCGGGTTCACAACCACGAAGAACTTCGCGTCAATGTTCGCGCAGAAGGCTGTCGTTGATCCGGTAACCGGGGAAAGCGAACTGAAGGCCAAGGCTGGAATCGCAGTGCACATCGAGAGTGAGACAGACCCGAGTACAGGGGAGCCTGTTGACAAGGGATATGTGGATATCGAGGGTACGTTCCGAAGTGCTGACAAGGAGGTTGTCATTGAGAAGTTTGTCAATCCAGGACATCAGCAAGGCGATAGCACAAAGGAAACAGCCACGATGATAAAGATATGCGCTATACAAAACCAGTTAGGAGAAGATGAAGAAGGCATCATCTTAGGCTGTACTGAATATGAACAAAATAATTATGTTCGCAAGGAACATGAAATTATTGTTCTGTATGATGGTCAATCAACCGTTATAGAGGCTGGTGTAATACACGTTGGTAGTACGATTATAAATGCTAATTACGGATTTCTCACACCTCATGGATTCGGCATAACACAGAATGACCCTCTACATCCAGTCTTGGCAGGTGTGGGCACTCCAGCGAACCCCGTTACCTTCACGACCGCAGACGGAAAGACCGTCACGGTGATTGGTGGAATCATAACTGATGTATCATGAGCGACATAGGATTCAAGGTTCACTCCCGCAAGGTGGACGGGGAAGGGCAGGGCTGCATAAGGATAGGCATGCCGACGAGCACCAAGGATATGCTCGACAACAACGAGATGCTGAACATCATGAACACCCTGAAGCGCTCGCATTACCTCGACCCGGCAACGGCATCGGGATTCCCTTACTCCTTCGGAGATTTCATATTCGGATTCTAACCATATTGTAGAACTTAAAACGTGATGAAAATGAAACTGTATTGGATTATCAATGTAGTACTGGCAGTGATAGCTGCCGTACTCGGTGTTTTTCAGGAGGTGTGGCTTGGAACACCTCTCTACTTCTGGAATGTGCTCGGATTGAGCGTCAGCTATGCCGTGGCCTTCGCCTGTGCCTCCGAGATCATCAAGATCCTGCCGAAGTTCATCAACTACTGGCACTGGCAGTGGAAGGATGTGATCATCGGCTGTGTGTTCGGTATCGTAGCCGCAATCATAACGACTCTCGCGGTATGCTGAAAGGTATCATAAATCGCTTGTGTGGCTTTGAAAGGGACAAGTACGTGCATTTCATCGCCTGCATGATCATCTCCCTTGTGGTGGCGAATGCGCTGCCACTCGGGAATGTTCTCGGAGCTGTTGTCGGTGTGCTCGTAGCAGTGATCGCCGGCTCCGTGAAGGAATGGATGGATGACCATGTTGACAAGGACGACATCAGGGCGGACATCATCGGTGCCGTCGCTGGTGGCTTGTTAAGTTTAATCTGATTATAATAAGACGGGGAAGATGGATATTACTGACATTGGGCATAAGATAGAGAACGGCGGCGTGTCCGCACAGGGCAAGCTGTCTGCAGAGGAGTTCAACACGATACTCGACAAGGTGGTCGAGCTGATGACGCTGGGCGGTCATGACGACATGAACGCGGGCGTGGACGGTGTGGCCACAGACGACGTGGCGCTGGTCAAGCGCGCTGGTACCAACAAGTGGCAGACCATGAAGCTCTCCGACATCCTCGGCGGTGTGGACGTGTCGCAGAAGTTCGGCGACGCGAGCTACGAGGACGGCGTGATCTCCTTCCTTGACGAGCCTGGAGGAACAGTGCTCCAGACCGTCACCCTGTCAGGCACGATATACAACATCAACATAGCCACCAACGTGGCACAGGTGTTCTCCGTCCTCACGGGCGATGAGCACAAGATAATAACCATCACCCCAACCACCACTGCTGGATCGCTCGGACAGACACCCGAGGACTTCCCCGAAGGATACACCTATACTGTTGCCATCGACACAGGCAGCGGCTTCGTGAACCGCTTCGCGGGCAACATCCCGGTGGGCGGCTCGGACTCATTCGACATACGCTCCCTTCTCGTCATCGGGCAGAACCGCATAAGGATCACCTGTACAGGTAACGAGAGCGGTGCAACGCGCACGAGGATCCTCACGGCAACGCTGACGAACCTTGCGCTGTCCGTCAACCACCAGTGGCAGACACCTTGGATGCAGGGCAACGACTACGCCATCCAGGGCATCAACTTCCAGGGAAACATCCCGAAGACGCTGCACGTCAAGGTCGGCTCGACGGAGCTCACCAAGGACTACAGGGCTGCGGAGGCGTTCCCTACCATCCCGACGTCCTTCACGCTGTACTCAACCGACTTCCCCGAGCTGGAGAACTCGGGAGTGATACCTGTAGAGATGTGGATGACCGGCGAGAGTGTCACCACCCCGCACATCTTCATGAACATCATGTGCATCAACACGAACGACACCACTCCTGTCGTATGTATCAACGAGGTGGCTGATGCAGCCGTGAACTTCACGCAGGGCACGCTGTTCAAGTATGCGGTGTACGGTGCCGACTCCGTACAGATCTCATCCGTCGTGATAGCCAACGGCACGTACATCCTTCCCGCACAGGTCGCATCCGTGGTACCGGGAACGCAGTACACGTTCGCCACGTCGCTCGAGGTCGAGACGGAGGAGGAGAACGGAACGCTCACATCGACAGTCACGCCGTTCAACGGCTCCATCCAAGGCTCGCAGTCATCGGTGACACTGCCGCTCGACAACAGCCACGCATTCCTCGCAACCTCCGGAGCGAAGTTCTACATGAACGCTGCCCTCAGGGCGAACACGGAGGCGGACAGGGACACATGGAAGAACACGGCACAGAACGCGCAGACGGCTCTGTATCCGGCTGTCATGACGGGCTTCACCTACAGCAAGGATGCGTGGGCTACAGATCCGGACGGACACAGGGCTTTCGTGGTTCCCGCACGCTGCCAGTGCGTGGTGACAGACCTGAAGCCGTTCGCGGCGGGAGGTATGATAGGAACCACGGGTATCACGATCGAGATGCTCATCCGCTCGTCCAACATCGGCGACTACGACTCACCCGTGCTTACGATCATGAACAGCGCCGGTACCGAGGGACTGAAGCTGTACCCGACGAAGGTGCTCGTGCTCGGTACCACTGAGCAGTCCGAGGTGCTGCAGGAGGTTGGCATGTGCGAGGACGTGATGACGCATGTCATGGTGGTGCTGCAGAAGGCATACGGAGGCGACGCCAGCAAGAACCTGTGCTCGATCTACCTCAACGGCATACCCAACGTGACGTTCTCCTTCTCCGCAGGATCTACCTTCGGCAACGGCTCACTTACCATCGGACAGGAGCGGACGGACTTCAACCTGTACCTGATGCGTATCTACGACAAGGCGCTCGACGGCCAGATGGTGAAGGCCAACATGCTCAACGCCTTCATGGACGGGGTGCTCTTCGACCGCGAGGAGAAACGTGCCAAGGATGCCATATACGAGGGCTCTTCCATCAGCTACCAGCACGTGAAGAACCTCCTGTACAACATCATGGTCATAGACCCGCACGACGATACGAAGGACATCCCGTCGTTCGACAACAAGATCACCCTCGACTGCACGGTGAGGTTCGAGTACTGGAGCCGACCTGCATGGAACGTGCAGCTCGACAACGTGCCCCTGGACGGACAGGGTACCACGTCAAAGCAGTACTTCAGATGGAACCTCCGTGGCAAGCTCAACGACGAGAAGCGCGACTCCGGCGGAACCATCACAACCCCTGCAACCGTATGGACGTATTCAGACGGCACTGTGGCCTACGGCAAGAAGGGATACATGGACGGCGGTTCACCGTCCTCCTCGGACCATCCGCACTCGCAGATCGACCGCTTCACGGCCAAGAAGAACGTGGCCTCAATGCCCCAGGGACACAAGATGGGTGCCACGGCGCTCTATGACGACCTGTTCGCAGAAGTAGGCCTGAAGGATGAGCTTCCGGACAGCAGCCTCCGCGTGGCCGTATGGCAGCGTCCGTTCTTCGGATTCCGCAAGTGGGAGAACGGGGAATACGAGTACATCGGCCTCTATACAGCCGGTCCCGACAAGGGCTGCAAAACGACCTTCGGATACAACAAGACCCTGTATCCCGCAGCGATGTGCATAGAGGGCCCGAACCACAACCCAAGGGGAACACGATTCCTGCACCCTTGGGTGGACGTGGACTACGACTACTCCAACGAGACGCTCACCTTCGGAGGACAGGAGGGATGGGACTGCGACTACTGCAAGTTCGAGACAGACAAGGCATCAGACCAGGCCAGCGTGCTCGCGCTCTACGTAGCCGAGTGGAAGCCGGCATACGACTTCGTCTACCACTGCTCACCGTACATAGAGTCGCTCTCCGCAGCACTCACGGAGGGAGGGTATGCGGACATTGCCGCCGTCAATGTAGACCTCGTGAACTTCAACGCCTCGACGACGAACGGCGTGAAGAACAGCCTGCTCTCGTTCTATGACGAGAACTACGACATCTGGTACTACCGCAACTCGACGGGACAGTTCGAGAAGCTCGTGCGACAGGACGGGGATTCGCAGGACGGCCTGTGGAACATCCTCACGTACCTCAGCGGGTACCTCACGACATCCACGCCTACGACTGCGCAGATCCGTGCTGCACGTACGGCCAAGTTCAAGGCTGAGCTCGGCAACTACTTCTCCGTAGGTCAGACGCTGTTCCACAAGGCTTTCTGCCTGCTGATAGGAGCGAAGGACAACGATGCGAAGAACACCTACCCGCAGAAGCACCTCGCGCTTGCCAACGGAGGCCGCTGGGGATGGAAGCAGGATGACCTCGACTCCATCTTCGGAGTGGACAACAACGGACAGAGCACCGTTGACTACTGGGTGGAGCCAGGCGACAAGTCCGGTAACGGCGTGGAGCTGTTCCAGGGCTGCGACTCTGCCTTCTGGCATCATATATGGATCGCCTACCAGGACGAGCTCAAATCCATGTTCGAGGATATCGAGGACGCCTGCGTAGCCATAGCAAGGCGCAGGAACATCCTCGGCTCGCAGACCTACGAGACGGTCATCAACGTCCTCGAGGCGTACTTCTTCGGTGATTCCGCACTCTACTTCCCCATGACGGCATACCAGGAAGACCGCACATGGACGTACATCACACCGTGGGTGCTCGACCCGTCGAAGGCATACAACGGCGTGTATCCGCTGACGCAGGCCATCGGTGACCGGTACCTCGACGAGCGCTACTGGATAGAGCGCCGCGTGATATACCTGTTCTCCAAGTACCGCCTCGGCTCGTTCACTGGAGAGAGCGCAGGACTGAGCCCAATGGCGTTCACGCCTGCACAGCCGTTCACGTTCCACCTCGTGCCCGCAATGGCGCACTACCCGACGGCGAATATCGGTGGCGGCTCCGGCGACGACAAGCAGGACGGCAGGACGTTCCCGACCGAGACATCTGACATCGAGGTGCAGTCCGACGGTGCCACTACGGTGTACCTGAAGGCCACCGACTGGCTGTCGTACCTCGGAGACCTGTGCGGACTGGTGCTCACCTCACGTGGCGGTAGCGACATCATATCGTTCTCCGTCGTGTCGAAGAGGATGCGCAAGCTGAAGGTAGGGGATGCAGTGGCATCGAACGTGGCGTTCAACGCCGCGCTGCTGTCGGTGTCAGGACCCTGCATGGAGGAGATAGACGCCAGGAACGTCGTATCACTCAGGGGACTCGTGGATCTCACCAGCTGCCCCCGCCTGAAGAAGGCACTGTTCTCGGGATGCGACTGCACGATCTCCCTGCCTGCGGGATCGCGTGTCGAGGAGGTGAGCTTCCCCAATACGCTCACGTCACTTGTTCTGCACTCCCTCGTGTACCTCACCACGCAGAACCTCAGCCTTCCCCAGTCGGCACTGTCGACGATCGTGAACTACTACTTCGAGAACTGCCCGAACATCAACCCGCTGGCCGTGCTCGAGAGCATCCTCAACGAGGACGGAAACCAGCTGCTGTACCTGACCATCATCATCACCGGCAACCCGGAGGTGACGCAGAACGAGATCTCCGCACTGTACGCCGTTGCAACAGGCGACTACTACCGACTCGACTACCAGGACGGTGCGGTCGTTCCTACGCAGCAGCCAGCCCGCGTACAGGGAACGGTGCACATCAACGGTCTGTTCGAGTTCGAGTACTATGCCATCTACTACGCCTTCCCCGAGCTCACCATCCAGTACAACAAGCTGTACATGAAGTTCGAGGACGATGAGGTGTGGAGGATCTGCTGCATAAACTGGGGCGACTACCAGGAGGTGGTGACCGCCATATCAGGAGATACCACGACCATCACGACCACGCACGTCTCGATGCTCAACACGACGGCTACGAGGGGCGTATCTCAGGTCACCACACGACCGACCGAGGAGGGTGACGTGGCAGGCACAGTGAAGAACCCGGTAGGCATCACGAGGGAGCAGTGCGCCGCTGTAAGTTCCTTGGG